>Ga0172381_10000126_pt1 | contig 86618 bp, 93 predicted proteins | sample Leawel6488metaG_FD_119754 | JGI IMG/M metagenome (GOLD analysis project Ga0172381, IMG submission 119754) | Leachate microbial communities from a municipal landfill in Southern Ontario, Canada - Leachate well 64-88 metaG | ecosystem: Engineered > Solid waste > Landfill > Unclassified | place...
ACCATACTCCGCGGGAAGTCTGGGATCGAGAGATTAAAAAACAAAAAAACCGCGCGTACGTGGTATCATTCAAAGAAACAGTATTCAATTAATCCAGCGTTCGGATTGAGGGGTGTCGGTAGTCCATTCCCGGCGCTAACTTAATAACATTGCAAAAAATTTACGTCAAGCAAAGCCAATATAATTGCTTACCCGACAAGTCGAATCTTTATCCCAAAGAGACTAACAATCAGTATTCGCGGCGCAATTCTTGGCGCCGCGTGGCGTAATCCGGAATGATTTGCGCCACCGCGTTCCAGAAATTACGCGAATGGTCCAAGTGGCGTAAATGGCACAACTCGTGCACAATAATATAATCGCTCAACCGCTCCGGCAGCAACACGATGCGATAGTTAAAATTAAGATTCCCCTTGCGCGAACAACTTCCCCATCGGGTGCGCTGGTCGCGGATCGCCACCCGGCCAATTTTAAGATTGCACGATGAATTAAAAAATTCCAGCCGCAACGACGCGAGCTTTCTCGCCGCGGGCGCAAGACGCTCGTAATCCGCGCGGACGCCCGCCGCCAAAAGATTTTTGCGGCTGCGCATCTTGTCGATGGTCTTTATCACCCAGACGGCCTTGCGGGACAAAAAATCCTCAACCGCGCGGTCGCTGATGAAATTAGGTTTGGCCACCAAAATCGTCCCGCCAGGCTTGATTGTCACCCGCAAGTTGCGACGCCGGCCGCCGCTGGCCATAGTATAGCTAAAAAGCCGGCCGCAAAGCATGATTTCTTTATTTTGTTTTTTCCCCATCATTAGCGGTTGTCGCCGGAGCCGTGTAATACTCCCCGGACTTGCCGCGATTGAAGTTTGGCGATATTTTCACTGGCAATCGCGTCCAGATCCAGGCCAACCTCCTGGGCCAGATTGGCCACGTACCACAAAACGTCGCCCAGTTCCTTGGAAATCTCGGCCACCTCTTGGGCGGAAATTTCCGTGCGACCGTCACGCACCACGCGTTTTATCTTTTCGGCCACTTCGCCGGCCTCGCCACAAAGGCCCAGCGCCGGATAGGCAAAATTATTACCCGCGCCACTGTAAACCGCAGTCGCGCGAGCCAGTTTTTGGTATTCTTTGAAATCCATTGATGTGTTTTATTTACTTGACGATTGCAACCGTTATAAACGCTTCGATAAACGCGGCCAGTAAAAATAGCGGCAACGCCACCAATAAAAACGATTGGGTCGTTTGGCGCACTGTCGCGGCATAACTCAAATCCTTACCCCGGCCGATCAGTTTTTTGGTTCCCGTCAGGCCGATCCGGATTCCCAATCCGGCCGTAAAAAACAGCGCCGGGAGTTCGACGATGCCGTGGGGCAACAGCGACGCAACCATCCCCAGGGCACTCGCGCCCGAATCCTGGGATACCGCGACCACCACGCCGGCCAGCGCCGCGTTAAACAGCACCAGCCAAAACGGCAGAGAAATAAAAGGAATGATTCCCGCCGCAAACACGAAAAATCCGGCCACGATATTATTGCTGAATATCATCCAAAAAAGCTGGAGGCTCGACATCTCGGCTAACAATCCTTTCTCCGCAAACGCCTCGCCGATTTGGGAAAACAAAGTCTGCGCCGCGGCCATATCCTGCATCGACGCCGCGTAATAGAAAACCGCCACTGCGAAAAACCCCAGCGCGCAAACAATCGCCGGCCGCATTATCTGGGCCTTGAAATAATCCCACTCTTCCCGATACATCTTTTTCAATTGATCCATCATGTGGTTTCCATTATTGCAAAAACGCGGTATTTATCAAGCCAGGATCCCGCGGATTAATTCCGGCCGAGGCGCACCCGCGGGCGGAAACCGGCGCCCAAAACCGCGCGCTTCCAGTCGGCGATCTTCATCAGGAAATTAAGGGAAGTGACCTCCGACAGTCGCGTAATGTTTTTGGCGCCTTCCGGATCAAGCCACAAACCGATGCGCTCCACCTCCAGCGTCTGGCCGTCCAGCTCGATCTGGGCGCGGCCCGCCTGCAAAAATTTAATCGCGTTGATCGCCTGGTCCACCGTGTAATTTACGGATTCGGGAGCCCCCAATTTCACAAAATACAAAGTCCCGTCTTTATAAAGGTCGAGCTTGTTTACCCGGAATTTCTGGTCAATACCCGCGATCGCCTTGCGGCAATCGATGAATCCGGCTTTAACCTGCGCGGCAAAAAATTCGTCGGCGGCGCCGGGCGCAACGGCGCTTTTTTCAAGCGAAACCGTATCCGCCTCGCGCCGCAAGAAATTTAAGAACGACTGGTTATAACGGAACCATTTGCCGTCGATCAGGCAGATGCGGTTTTCCTCGTCGGAAAAATCGATCATCGCCTTGAAATTTTTGGAGCGTTCGTGCCCTTCGGGGTCATAGACCCGCACCTTGACCTCGTTAATTTGCTCAATGAGGTTTACGTTTTGCGTATTCAGGAAATTCTGAAACGCTTTTTTATCCATGTCGCCTTTGTCCGAAAGGTTGCCGTAACCCCCCTGCAAATAAAAGGAATACTGGCAATTGTCGTTGGCGATCAGGGTAATGTTTTTGTGGCTTTCGCTGGAAAGCGTCTGCACCAGGATCGCGTCCAAGTCCTTGTTGCGGATCGCGTCGCGGACCAGCACCACCTTGGGCAAGTCCATGCGCGCCGGCTGGCCCAGTACCTCCTCGATCCGCTTCACGAACGGCGGCAATTGGTCGGGAGTAATTTCAAGCGAAAACTGTACCGCGGTGCCAAAATTCGCCTCACTGCCCCACAACGCCGGATCGATCGTTGCGGCCCGGATCATGTCCAACGATTCGCCGCTGTCGAATTCGATGCGGTTGCCCGATTGGTAAGTTGACGCCACCCGGTTGCGCCGCGACTTATAGAATTTTGAATTTTTAACCTTCACCCGGTCAGAAGCGATGCGCTCGGCCATATTGATGCCAAAATCCGTGTCGCAATAATTCTTGATCGCCAGGTAAGTTTTTCCCAGCGCCGCGGCATAACAAAAAGAATCGCTGTAAATAAAAAACGCGGCGCAATAAGTAATGTTTTGGGGCATCTCGATCCCGTCCAGATAATCGCGATAAGTTTTGGTCCACCAAATCTCACTGCCGTCCGGCTCGCTGGAAAACATGAATTCCAGCGTCACCCCGTCCACCTCGGTCTTCTTGGCCATAATCAAACCCCCCGCGCGCAATTTTTCGATCAACTCAAATCTTTTCTCCGGGATAATCCGGTACAAATTATATTTTGCCATAATAGGGATTTTATCCGTTAAAAAACAAAAGCGGGACTCCCGCCCGCAATTATTTTAAACCATTTAGCCAAACCAGGCAAAATCATTGGTATAACGGAAAATTAAACAGTAACACAAACAGTCTGGCTATCGACCGGCGGATGCCAGGACGCATTTTTTTCCATCTCAAATCTTCTAAAACTTTATCTAGTTTACCCTTGGCCGCCAATTCCCCAAAAAAGATATCCGCCGCTCAAACAAAGCGCTTTTTCGCTTCTTCTATTGTCTTCCCCGATGTCGATAAATCAATCGCCGGCGAATAAGCGATAAACGCATTGCCCTCTTTAATTATCGAAATTGAAAGCTCAAATTTTATAACAGGCTTGTTCATATTTCAGCTATAACCCATATTTATTTTTTCGCAATACCAATCCGCTTAAACATCCTTTAGCGTTCGGATTTTAAAGGTCGCTCCTTGGCGTAATCGCAAAGGTGCGTCCTTGAAAAACTTGCATCTCTAGCCTTATCCGGTTATTCCGAGGGCCATGAGCACCGCAACGATAGCTCTACAAAAGTAGAAATTGAATATGCCCATTAGAGTAGGACCGGCGAAACTACTACCATTAAATCTACAAAAGTAGAAATTGAATATGCCCATTAGAGTATCGCGCATCATGCTTTGCAGGTTAGATCTACAAAAGTAGAAATTGAATATGCCCATTAGAGAAATCGCAATGCCTTCTTCTCGTTCCCATCTACAAAAGTAGAAATTGAATATGCCCATTAGAGTCACCTCAAAGCCGAACTGGATAAACATCTACAAAAGTAGAAATTGAATATGCCCATTAGAGGAGAAAGGACGGAAAGTCAAAGATACCATCTACAAAAGTAGAAATTGAATATGCCCATTAGAGTATAACAATTAGCAAGTTTTTTGTTATCTACAAAAGTAGAAATTGAATATGCCCATTAGAGAAAACTGTTTCAACTGGACAAGTTATATCTACAAAAGTAGAAATTGAATATGCCCATTAGAGATTAAATTATTAAAAAGTGTTTATAAATCTACAAAAGTAGAAATTGAATATGCCCATTAGAGTCGAGAAGCAAGGTGGCGAGGTTGCCATCTACAAAAGTAGAAATTGAATATGCCCATTAGAGTAAACCGACAAAAGCAAAATGGCAAGATCTACAAAAGTAGAAATTGAATATGCCCATTAGAGTATTGATAGTCTTTAGCCCCCCATAAATCTACAAAAGTAGAAATTGAATATGCCCATTAGAGGACGAGGGAACCTACGCCGAACTCAAAATCTACAAAAGTAGAAATTGAATATGCCCATTAGAGGGCCGTGGCAAAGGTCAACCGATGCGTATCTACAAAAGTAGAAATTGAATATGCCCATTAGAGATCATGCTGGTAAAAAAACGAGATAAATCTACAAAAGTAGAAATTGAATATGCCCATTAGAGAGCTGGATTAGCTCTAATTAGCTTGAAAGATGCAATTAACCTATAAAATTTGATTAACGACTTTAAGCTAATTAGAGTGTAAAAATCCATAAAGACTAAGGTTTTTCTAATAGAAATACAGCAATTTCCACCAATTTGCTACTTTTTGAAGTTTCTATTAAATTTTAGAAGAACACAACCGGCTTTTCTTCATTGGCGGCATAGCCATACCGCTTCACCTTCGCTTTGCACGCCTCGCATACATAAATTATAACAATACTATCATTCTTCGTGAAATACGGCTTATATTCCATATCTACCACTTTCTGAATATTTTCCAAGACCCTTTGGCTATTCTTTATTTCGAACACCGAATACTGCAACCGCCGCCCAAATTTTTTCAAGAAGGTCGAAAATTTTGTCCGGCGTCGCGTATCTTCAAAATCATAAGAAACTATAAACATAGATTTAGCCCATCTTAAATTCCGGAAAATCGACGTCATTCATCAGGGAATAGTAATAATCGCGAACATAACAAAAAATTTCCTCTTTATGGTCCATAATCGCCTCCGCGAAGAATCCGGCATACTTTTTTTGCTCTTCGAACCCTAAACCATAAACGCCCTTGTTAACTTTAAAATCAGTAACTTTAATTTGACCCAAGTTGTAGGATTTTACGAGCTGTTTATCAATAATGCATCGGAACGGTTCCATAAGATCACAGGCTAGCGATTTCCTTTGAAAAAACAACTTGTGATAGAAACCCCGATAAGCATCAAACCCATATATCCCAAGCATCGCCTCAGTAAAATTAAAAAGCATTGTATAACCCATATCCATCAGGTAATTGGCAATATCGGGCTTTGCCTGCGGCAACCGTCTTTTCCATCCCATTTCTTTAAAATAGCTTTGAAAGAAAAATTTTCCCGCCGAACCCTCAAGCCCCAACAAATCTTTAGCGCTTTGCGTCAAGGTTATCTTGTTTTTTATCCCCTCAAGGCAAATCGCAATTTCTTTTTGGTTTACCTTTTCAAGTAAACAAATTTGATTACTGATTTTGTTGGCAACCAAAACTTTCGCCATTGCCAATTCCTGCGCGTCATCCGCCGCATATTGTTTTTCCCGCAACAAATAATTGCCGTCGGCCTGCGACAACAGATGCGCGTAATTTAGAAAGTTATTTTTTAATAAAAATATCGATACGCCATAATTCGCGCAATTACGTATCAAAACACTGGTCAAGGAACAATCGCCAACAACAAACAACGCAAAAACCTTATGGCACGATATCCGGTTTTCAATTTTCCCGTTTTTAGAAAGACAAATATTATCGTTCAAAAATTGGATCTTTTCGATCTCGGCATCTTTGGCGCTTACGAAAAGCAACTGTTTTTCCTTAAAGTCAGGCAAGCTTAGCATAGATTTAATGGCATAACGGCCGATACACGCATTGAGCGCATTTTTTCGCGTTCTTACGTTTTGGAACTTCCGGCCGGTAGCTGCTTATTTTATCGATCAGTTCATCGAATTCACGCATTTCTTCCTCGCCAGGCATCGGAATTTTATAACGCTTGTTATCCGACAACGACTGGATGGCCAGCGATTTGACTCGATATCCTGCCTCCCGCAAACAAACCATCTGCGCATAAAGCTGGTAGCGATAGCCGTCAAAAACTTTTTTGATCTTGTATTTACGCTCGACCAGCGCACCGCTTTTATCATCGAAAGTATCGATCTTTCCCGCCAAACAGTAGGCATCCGAACTTACTTCCAACCCCTGTAAAACGTGCGCGCTGGTCGTGTAAGTCCCATTGTCCACCGGCTTATGCGCGATCTTGCCCACGGTCTGCGCCGTCCGATGGTAAGTTTTAGCATTGAAATTTTCGTAAACCGAATGAAGATATATCGAATAAGGGCAAAATATAAAATCATTCAACTTCGAAATCTGTATATAATCCTCCATCAGCGTTTTATGCGATCTACATTCTTATTAAGCCATTTTTCCCAAATTTCGCGACCCGCTAACCACGCGTCCCATTCTTCATCAAATATAAAGAGGTTTAATCCTCTTTTAATATGCTCGTTCATAATAATTCCTTTCCGAGCGATATTGTAAGCTCCATTAGCATCTCCCGAACTTGGCAACTCCGCTTTCTCTTTTTTTTGTTCTTTATCCCAATATATGCGCGAATCAAAATGTTCCCCGTTTTCGTCACGCACCGGTGAAATTATAAAATCATCATCACGCATCGTTGTTCCCGAATTACGTATTTGCTGAATCATATCAATCGCGTATCGTAACGATTCCAACGCAGTATATTTTGTGTATTTTGTTTCTGTTGATTTTGTTAATTCTTTACCTTCTTTAACTTGCTCGAGTAACGATCTATTTTTATCAAACTTTTCAAAAACCACATCCAATATATTGACGACGTTTTGTGCAACGGGAACCCATATTCCTTTTGAATTTCTCTCGGTACGATATCGATCTAATGTTCTCCCCCTATAACCAGAGTAGAGTTTCCACATTTTACCGGTATTCTTATCGATATAGACAAAGCAATAGTCCCTACCATCGAAACCAATTTCCGTAAAGGCAGGATTTATTCCTTTCTTTTTGTTACCAATTATTTGTTCTTTAATAAATTCTTCCGAACCCTTTTTCAGGTAAATACTCTTTCGCCATCCGGTAAGTGGATCGGTTTGAGATGTGTAATCCGGTCGTACGTAAAGCATAGATCCGACCTGTTTTTTATTTTCGATATTGGCAAAGGTTTTTATCTCCGGGGTTAGTTGAATTGCATTAGTTACCGATCCAGGCTCTCCAAGTATTGCGTCCTTATCAACTAAAAAATTCAATTTTTTAGCAAGCGCCAATTCAAACTTTTGGTATACCGATTTTTCAATTTTTTGCCGTAAACGCTTAAACCCAGTATTCAAGTTTTCCAAAACAATATAAGTAGGCTTTCCATTTTTTGTGGAAATATCAGCTATAATTCTTACGACCTGCGATACGTAACCGTCTTTTAAATTTTTAATTGTTCCTATGGTTTGCCAATTTTTACGGGCATAATCACGATTTCCGGCGCGAGCTTCCAAAAGTTGATTATAATCCCAGCAGTCCATAGGCTCTATTTTTTCCGCACCCCCAATAATCGTATGCTTATTAACTCTTATCATTCTTGGATTATCTTTTTCGTCCGTGAACGGCAAATTTAGGCTTCCTTGCTCAATCAATTTTCCGCTTTTGTCCACTAACGAATAATATTCAAGATTTTTTTCGCCCCTATCTATACCAAGAAAATACAGTTCGTCGTTATTAGCATAAAATTCATTAATTTTGCTGTTAGTGTCATTTTTATCAAAACCAAAATTAAGCATAATTGAAATATGCAAAATGAATTTTTCCTTTGAAAAACGATAATTTTCTATTATTTCCTTTTCTTTTCCATCTTTAGTGGTAATTTTTCTTTTTCGCTGTTTATCGGGCAATAAACCGGCGCGATAGAATATTTCGGCACCACCGCTTAATTTAGGGCGATTATCTATATCTTTGAAAAGAGCGTTCCAATAAATTGTATGGAGGTTATCTTTATGATCTTTTAGTTTTCCATCGTTTTTATCTTGATTGTGTATCTCAAAAAGATATAATTTGTCTTTTTTAGTTAAAAATATAATTTCATCCCAATTCGTATTTCTCCATTCCGTTTTATAACACATTCTAGCGGTATGATTGTAAAATTCCGCAATGCTATCATATTCGGAACTAGTTTTCCAGTTATCAAAGTCAAATAGATTGAAATCTGGGTGAATGCGGAAGCCCTCCTTAAAATAATCTATTAATTTTTTAAGTGGTTCTCTATATCCTTCTTTATTTTTTGTTTTGGAAAATAAATCGTTATCGTAAATGTGCAAAATCTCATCAGTCAATTTTAATTTACCCTCTCTTACCAAAGGTGCAAATGATTCGCCTTTTGATCTTATAAACCATCGTGGTGGATTTTTATTATCAATTTTTTGAGTATGAATTACAAAACGTTTAGATAAATTATTATCTGTACAATTTGTTTCTATTTTTCGCACTTGCTCATCGGATAAAGCAGATCCATTGATAATGACAAGATAATACCTGCCTCCATTCTCTAGTAAAATCGAGTCATATGTTCCATAAATCGGAGACCAACCCCCGAGAAGATATGGGCAGTTAAAATTTAATTTAAGTTTATTTTCTTTTAAATCGTCTTGCGGTTTTTTTGTTAGAAAATTGCGCAACGCATCACGCCATTCAAACCAATTTACAATATCGTCAATACCGCCTGATAATATATCTGTTTTCATCTTACTTTCAAAAAGGATCCGTTTAAGACCATTGGCGACGTCAGAATCGAGCGTACTTTTATCTTCTCTAACCAGAAAATATTTAAGCATAGCGTATGCATCGCAAACATGGTCAATCCACGCCTTGATTGTTTCTTTCCATAACCGCCTTTTTTCTTCGCGATTTTTCTCGGTCGCGGAAAAATATTCCTGCGTTGCTTTTTCAACTTTTTCAATATCTTTTATAAAAAACTGACTATGTTCTTCAATATCGCTTAATACCAAGTTTAAGAGGGCCGAAGAAGGCTTTAGCGCTTGTTCAATAATTTCTTGCCGAATTTTATTTTTGCGTTTTTTAGCCGCATCTACTTCTTCATTAGTAAGGTTTTTTTTAAAAAAAGTACCTGGCTCTTTCCAACTTTCATCCTGGATATCATCCAATACTAAAAACAACTGATCAAGCTCGATTGCCGCTGGGATTTTTGCGTCTTCGTCGCTGCCTTTATCTGGTTTGCCAAACACTTTTGCAAATTTTAGTTTTTTCTTAAGCGTTGACCAATCTGCAAAATATCGGCTCGATATGGTATTTAAAGCTGCTTTCGACCAGTATACACCTTCATAACTTTCTCTGTCTTTTATTTGCCCAATGAAATCGGGAAGAGTTTCTATTTGTCCATTTCTACTTACTTGGTTTAGATATATTTCTCCTGTAGATTTAGCTAAACCAATTATTTTTTCGACCGAAAATACCTTTTTGTCGGGGTTACTATCTAACACCGCCTTTGCTTCCGTCTCGCTTTCGTGAGTGAGAGCAAAAAAGAATGATTTATTTTTACCACATCCAATTTGTTTGTAGAGTGTTTTAAATTTCGGCAATTTTTTAAACCCAGTTTCACCGTTTTTAGCCTGATTATATAAATTAATAAGAAAATTGGCATTCCCGATCTCGCGATTGTATTCTTCTATCTCATTTTGTGAAATACAAAAATTAAAGTACTTATCAGCGAAAATTATATTATTTATTGGGAACAATTGTTCTTTATCCTTATTTACCAAGTTTCTGCCCAATTTAACCAAAACATCATATATATCAGCATATTCATTTGCATGCACTTCATAAATTTCCGCGTTGTCGCTGAATTTTGGAAGATTATCATGTACAATTCGTGAAGCAACCGCAGTTGCCTTTTCTTTTTCCGTTTCGTAATAGTTCTGACGGTTTTGGTTAAAACCCGTAAAGTATGTAAAAAAGCCTTTAAATTCTTTGATGGCGTTTTGAATTTTATTATCTTTTTCAGTATCAACAATCAAGTTGAGTATATCTTGCGATTTCAATATTCCCGCTCCTGAAGCCACGTTACTACCTATTTTCCATTGGTACTTTTTGTACTTTTTGTTTTTCCAATAATCCGCAGTCTCAATAAATAATTTCCCAATCGCAACACGATATTCTTTTTCAATATCAGATGTTTTTTCATTATTCTTGGTGTTTCTTTCTAGCTCTTTTATCCTTTTTTCTTTAATATGATTGTCGCTTCCTTCTTTATTTTTTAAAATTTTCTTCAATTCTCTTTGATATTTAATTAAATCCTTCCTCCTTTCTACATATTCGTAAAAATTGATTTCTTTTGCTTTTTTTGACCCAAGACTATCGGAAATAAATTCTTCGTGCACTTTGTCAATAAACGGTTTAAGTGTTTGATATGCATCTTCAACCCTCTGATCCAAAAGAAATGTCCGAATATCTTCTTTATACTCAAAATCAAATCGCATGTTAGCCAGTGTTTCCGGGGTTGGCTTCAACTCAAATCGCAGTGTTTTAGAAAGCGCAAACTGACACGTAAAATCATTAAAAATGCTTGTTTTTCCTTTTTCCATAAATTTTTTTGTTTATTTTAAAAGTTAATTTTCCTTTTCCTTCGTTTCACTTTCGGGTAACTCCAAGGCTTTTATTTCTTGAAGCGTGCCTCCAGTCAAACCTCTCAAATCAGAATAAAATCCAAGAGTATTATCAAGAACACATTCAATTTGTTTTTCTCTCTTCGCCCAAATAGCCTTTAACGCCCTTTTCTCTCTATCGAGGTCTTTTTTCATTTCGATAAAGGCATCTGCAACTCCCTGTATTCTTTGCTTAAATTCAATGCTGTTGATATACGCATAGACCAAATCCATTTTTTCTTTTTTACCCACTAACGCATTATTCGCTTCGGCCAATTTCATAAGGTCGTATCTCAAAATTTGCGCCAAGATAACGGCACATTTTATGTCGCAAATAAATACGCCGTCCCTCATTGTAAATGGCTTACCCTGGGCATCTTGCGGCAAATTTATAGAAATAATTACCGCAATATCTGCCCCGGCATCTCTTTGGTCATCCTTTAACTTCTGAATAAAACCTTCGCTCCATGTTTTCGTCCTTTTTAATTCCCAAATTATTTTTCCGCACTCCGACCCAAACCTATTTTTTACTTTGTGAATAACGTCCGCGCCATTCACCCCTTTACGCACTGGTTCAATTTTATCTTGTACAAATTCTTTTTGCAGCAATTCTTCCAATTCTAATTCCAATACTTCGCCTTGCATCTGCTGCGAACTTTGTTCAGCCTTTCGCCGTAAATCATCGATCTGCTTGCGCATATCATTCATTTGCTTATCCTTTTCGGCATTTTTTAAGTACTGCTCCTCCGTAACCCTCTTAGCAACGCTCTCCTCAATCAATTTTTTTCCCTCCTCCAATTTGCGCTGAACCTGCAATTCCATATCCTTACGCTCCTCTTCAAGCCGCGCTTTTCCTTTCATCAGCTCCAATTCTTTATCCCGCGCTTTTTGGATCTTTTCGTCTTTTTCGCGCAATTCATCCTGCGCGATCTTTAATTTCATTTCGTTATCTCCTTGGATTTCTTCCAGCTTTCTTTGCAATGCCGCGGTTTCCTGTTTGTTTTGCTTTTTGGCTTTGACGAGCGCCGCTTCTTCTATTTGTTTGCGTTCTTTTTCAATGATTTTTGTTTTTTCCACCTCAAAATTCTGCCTTTCGTTTTCAAATTTTTCTTTTTCCAAACGCAACTTAACCGCCTCGGCACCGACATCGGCAAGTTTCTTATTGCCATCTTTCACTTGCTCCTCAAGCAACTTTATTTCCGCAGCCTTTATTTTTTCCGCTTCTTCCCGTGCCTGCTTCCAAAGGTCGGGTTTTTGGGCGTTAATGCCTTCATTCACCCGTTTATTGAGCTCAATTTCACTGGCACGCAGTTTTTCCTCAAGCTGTTGCTTTCGAAGTTCGATTTCCTGTTTCTTTTTATCGAGCTCGGCCTCCTTAACTTTTTGCTGGTGCGCAAATTTTTCTTCTATTTTTTTTGACAGTGCTTCGTCAAGAAAAACGCCGCAACTGGGACACTGGATTTTATCATTCATAAAATTTAATTAATCTTGATCGGCTCCCGCCTTCGCCAAAATATACCAAAAAGGGACGACGGTTGTCGCCCAATAATGACGCTTACCAAACGGTTAAGCATATTGGAACCGTCGCCCCTCTTTGGCAAAAACCCCCGAAATTTCGGTTTTTGTATAAAAAAGAAGCGATATAAACGCTTTTGAAGGCGTCATTATTGTGCGACTGGTTTATTTTCGCACATAACCGCCCCAAAATCAAATTTCCAGCGATGATTTAACGATAATATTCCGGATCGCAGGATTCCTTCAATTCGGTTAGCACCAATTGCGCCGATTTATAAGGACTTGGCGGCAAAGTATCGATATATTTGTGCTTGTCATATCCCGGCTTCCAATACATGGTTAATAGCCCCTTCAGACTCGCAGAGAGATCACGCAAAATCACATCGGATCGCTCGGATTTCTTTTTAGATTGCCGATATTCCGGACATCGGATATGCACCGTCAACGGCCCAATTTCATTTCTAAACATTCTGACAGCGGTATGGCGGATTATGCCATTGGGATGCTGCAGCAATTCAAAAAGCCAGTGAAATAAAAAATCAAGACCCCTCTCCTCACCGCGTAAAAAATAAATGATCGAGATCGCCGTCGCAAAATTTTCTTGCCGCCATTCTTCAGAAATTTTGGCATATCTGGCCGGAGCATCATAAATGGCGTTTTTAATATCTGAAAAATCATCCTTGGCGGGTCGCGCCCCATAAACTATTTTTCTGATCCCGCGCGCGGCCAAACGGCTTTCTCCTTCGCTGCCGTTTAAAACTATTTCTATGCATTCTTTAATGGTATTCATTTTAATTCAACAGCGTTTACTCTTTCCAATCCTCAATCACAATACTATTACCGTGTTTTTTGACGATGACTTTTTGTTTTTCCCTCCAGCCGAGTTCGGAGAGGATGGATTTGGGCAGGGTGACGGCCAGCGAGGTTTTGCCGAGCCGCATCAATTTGCGCGTGTTTTCTTGCGAGGTTTTTCGGTCCATATTTTTAGTTAGTATATATTCAAATATATACCAAGTATATACTTCCCGCAAAACAAAAATTTCCATAGGTCACACCTGTGGAATATAACCCAAAAAGAGCCGCGGGCTTGCGGCAGATGCTAGGCACGGCCGAAATTTACGACGAAACCGCACTAAGGGGTGCGGTGACGAGGAAATTTCGGCCGCAACAACGCAGATACTGCAAACGCGCGGCTCTTTACCGATACCTTGCCATCAGTTCCGCCTGTTCCAGGATATGGCCTTCCATGGCCGCCTTTAGTTGCGGCGCGGTGGTTTTTTCGGGAAGGGTGAGGATTTTGTCCAGCGCGTAGAGGTCGAAGAAATAGCGGTGGGTGCCGCTGGGCGGGCAGGGGCCGATGTAGAAATTGTTTTTGGTGGTGGTTAATCCCTGGATGGCGCCGTTGGGCACCGAACCGGCCGGAATTTCCTTGGTATGGGGATCGATATTCCAAACCACCCAATGGTAAAATTGGCCGCTGGGAGCGTCCGGGTCGCGCAGGATAAGCGCCAGCGATTTGGCCCCTTTGGGAACGCCATAAATCTCCAACGGCGGGGTTGTCTCCTTGCCGTCACAAGTGCAATCAATGGGAAAGTTACCGTTATGCCCAAACAATTTGCTGGAAAGATACATCCCGCTGATTTGAACATCATTTTGAACATCATTTTCATCCATCATGTTGTTTTAATTATTTTGCTTATGGTTGACTGGTTATGAAAAAATTTTCACATATCCCGGTTAACCCACAGTTAAAATACTAAAGCCGCGGACTGTATCCGTGTAATTTTGCGCTACAAAAGCAAACGGGCCAGCCGCAGTTCGTCGTAGCTGATATCGTCGCCCGCCAATTCCATCGCCGGTTTGAGCGGATAATTCCCCTCCGCATCCTTGCACTTTCTCAACGCGGATTTCATCTGGATGAGTTTGCCCGCCGGGATTTTTTTGGCAAGATCGGAAAAATCCACCGGCCCGCTTTTTTCTTTGATTTTTTCACAATGATCGAGGATTGTCGCCGCTTTCAATTTCCGGGCGTCGACAACATCTTCCAGGGACATCCCCTTTCCCAGCAAATCGCGCGTCAGTTGGACCGTATCCGGTTTTTTCACCTTTTTAACAGGCTTTTTTTTCATTACCGGCCGGACGGTTTGTCGGCGCGGCAAAGCGGCCGCCTCGCGCGCATGGAGCGCCGATTCTTTTTTAAGTTCTTCGTCAAATTTTAAAACCTCCTTATTCACAAGCAAGGCAATGTCATTGAACCCCGCCAGCGACAGCCCCGAGGACGAACGGACACGCGACAACGCCACGTAACCCATTCCCGGCTCAAATGATTGCCGCAAATCGACCAGGGCCGCATCCAGACTCATTCCCTGGCTCTTGTGCACCGTGATCGCCCAAGCCAAACGCAACGGATATTGTGCGATCTCGGCTTTGATATCGCCCTCCTCGGCAATGTGCCAGCTGGCCAGCCCGACATCAATTGTAACTCCTGTTGATGTGCGCACAATGATCCGTTCTTCGCCAAGAGTTTCCACGATACCCAAAGTTCCATTGACGTAACCTTCTTCAAAATTGTTTTTAACAAACATCACCCGCGCCCCGACCTTAAGCCGCAGTACCGAAGGCGCCAGACAGCTTTTTTGCAAGCGTTCGGAAAGTGCGGCCACCCCGGCCGATTCCATTTTGTAGCAATACTCCTTCCCCTCAAGGCGCGCAAGCTCAAGGTCGTTTTCGATATCGACATCGACATTATGGGTGTAAAGTTTGGTCGGTTCCACGCCCAGCGAAATTTTGGCCCCCACCCGGCTTTCCAAATAGCGGCGCACCTCGTCGCCGGCGGCATTTTCCCGGATGGCGTTAAGCGCCCCAAGGAACTCGATGTCTTGGGTTCGATGCTGTTCGTCAAGATAACAGATTTTTAAATCCAGATCTTTCCACGCACGGGAATGATAGGCAAACCCCGTCCCCTCGGGATACGGGCTTTCGCCCGGGTCAAACATACTCGCCTGGGAAATGGTTTTCAATCTTGCCGCACCGCCCCTTTCATTTTCCCGGCGGCGGATGATTGGCGGCAGCTGAAAAAAATCACCGCAGAATACCACCTGTACCCCTCCAAACGGCGCGTCAATTTGTTTGAATTCGCGGAAAATACGGTCAGCCATATCCAGCTGGTAATGCGCCAACATCGAAATCTCGTCGATTACCAAAACCTGGGTATTCAGAAAGCGACGGCGCAGATATCCCCGCTTGACCAGTTCTTTGATATCCCCGCCAGAAAGCTCTTCGCGCACGCCCATGCCGGTCCAAGAATGGATGGTAATCCCGTTTAAATGGGTCGCCGCAATCCCGGTCGAGGCGGTTACCGCCACGCTCACTCCCAAATCCGCCAGCTGGCCAATGTAGCGGTTGAGTAAAAATGTCTTGCCACTGCCCGCCGGCCCGGTGATGAAAACGTTGCGCCCCGACATCAATATTGCCAATGCCTGTTCCTGTGTCATTTTTGCGGTAATAGTATTATCATTCTATATTTAATCGAGGCTTAGCGCAAAAAGCCCGGCTCGGGCGCGACATGGCAAAAAAAACCGTTTTTTGCTATGCTATCCTTGAATTTAATAATACTCGCCATCTCGAAAAAAATATGAACCAAATAAATCCGACAGTTATAAAAACAAAAATCGGCGCGTTCTTTGCCGGCATCAAAAATTTTATCGGTAAGACAGTTAAAAACAAAAAAATGATGACGGTTATAGTCGCCGTCGCCGGGATATTGATGATCTCGGGAATTGCCTGGCAATTCATTGTCCCCAAGAAACAAAACCTGGGACAAGGCCAGAACAACGAACAACCCGTAAACAAATTAAGCCCGCGAAATTGCCAGTTCATCGTGGAAGGCCAAGTGGTGACGCTTGTAAACGGCAAAGAGGAAGCCATTTCCCCCTACGGCGCCCAAGCACAGACTACCGAAATAGTCGGCGATCCGGTTTTGGGAGACCTTAACTTCGACGGCAAAGATGATTACGCGGTCATTATCACCCAAAAAACCGCCAGCGATGTGGGAGTTTACTACTACGCGGCTGTAGCATTGGCCGACGAAACGGCCGGCGTCATCGCCGGAACGGTCGCCGTGCCGCTGGGAGACCGCATCATCATCAAGGATACCGCCATCGTCAACCAAGCCTTCCGCATCAACTACCTGGACTGGAAAACCGACGGCGACGCGGTTGAAGCCTCCCCGACCAACCCCGTGACCAAGAGCTTCCTCCTGGACGGGATAATGCTTAAGGAGCTGACCGCAAAGCGCGCCAATGCGCAAGCCGAAGCCGCCTGCACCGACAACAACGGCACCTGGTCCATGGATACCAACGAATGCAAAGGCTTGTCCAAGGAATGGTGCGAAAAAAACGCCGGCGTCTTTGAAAACGATACCTGTAAATTCTAATCCCGCTAGTAATAAAAAAACGCCCCCGCAAGGAGGCGTTTTTTTATTACCCTCAAATATATATCAGGCGCAAGCCAACGACCAGGATGATCGCCGCAATTTTTTTTACGATACTCCCCTTGGAAATATCTTCTGTTGCGATCACCGGGGCAAAAACTGCCAGCAGATATCCAATGATTATCGCGTAAAATACCTGGACGCCGCCGACAACGCTTACCAGAGCCACCGGACCGATCGAAAACGCGAAGAAACCGACCCATTTGGCGGCCACCGTCAGTAATTCGTTGAAACCAATGATCGCAAACGCGACGGAAGGCATTGCCGCCAGATTTTTAGAAAATGCCCGCCTCATTTCCGGAAACAATAACGCGGCGGCAATCCCGGCAATGCCAAGCCCCCAACCTTCGTAAGCCAGCGACAATGCAAATGATTCCGAATCCATCGCTACCTTTATGAATATCGAAGAAAGCGCCAGGCACATATCCATCATCAAAACCACGGCCAGCGTGGAAAGGTCCCGGCCGATCCGGAACCCGTGGAGCGTGACCAGCAGGACCGCGGCCAGCACCAGCCAGAATCCTAAAAATTGGACCGACGATATTGATTCGCCCAAAAACATAAAACTCAACCCCAGGGTAATTGCCGGAGTTAAACTTGTAAAAATAACAATGTCGCTGGCGTCCTTGCGAAACATCAAATAATAATAACCGGCCACCGCCGCAAAACACGATACCCCCGAACCAAGGCCCCAAAAAATTCCGCCGCCGGAAAATGGCATTCCCGCCGCCAGCCACGCCGCGCTCCCAAAGCAAAAACCGGCGATCGCCGTATCGAATTTATATTTTTAAAGGAGTTTCGCCTCCCGTGGTACGAACCCACGGGCGTCGACCAGAGGAAGTATCCTCTGGACTTATCATCCATCGGTTCCCAAGGGCTTGACCCGGGGTCTGCCTCTGGATAAAACGGCATTGCCCGATGGTCGCGCACGCGGCGGGCCACCAGGTACTTATCGCAAAGATTGACGACCGCATTTATAAAAGGCGCCATCAGCGCCGGAAAAATCCAATGCATAGTTATGGGAAATACCTTACCTAGCTATTAATTTCATTTCTCCCCATCCATCCGGAAAATAACGTCGCCCAAAGGATGAACGGGAAAAACACCAACGCCAGCGCCCCGTAAATGACGTAGCGCCGCTCAAACTTTACCCACAAACCGATCAAGCACAAGCCGACTATTACCACCAACGCCGTATACCATACCGGTTGGAAAAAAGTCGCCCATAAAACGCCCGCGCCAATGAAACCAACACAAAAATCAAGTTTTTTTACAAACTTGTTATTGGTATAAAAATCATAATCGAGCTTTCTGGATGGCATTCCGTACATATTGTTTTAATACACCAAAAATATTTTTTGTCAATAGCGTTACCCGCCCAATAAAAGGACACACGAACCAAAAATTACCAATATCGCCGCTCCAAATAAACACAGGGCGCCGATAACGGCATATCGCCTTTTGGCACCGTAAGCCAGAAGCGCCACCAACGGCCCAAGGGCCGCGGCCATGTACAATATATCCCTTAATTGCGGTGTATCAACTTTGAAAATAGGAAGTAGCGAAAATGACAGCCAATAAAGCGCCGGCAATCCCAAAAAACCGATACAAAAATCAATTATCTTTCGTTGCCTATCGGGATAAAAAACCGTCTTAGAATTTTTCATTTTTTAAATATTATTTCCGGCACGCAAAAAATATACCCAAACACGGCACAAAAACAGGATTACCGCCAAAAACGCCGCTTCTAATAAACTACCCCGGGGCAGAGCCCCAAGGTACTCTGCCAGTTGAATAACGCTTGGCCTTTAACGATATTTTTTGTTATTTGTTTGCTCCATTTTTTTTAAAAAATTAGTTTTAAAAGTCTTTCTTTAATAAATATTAAATATGCCAGCACCGCCAATGAAATAATTTGAAAAATGGTCAACCCAGCAAACATAACCGGCTCGTCTTTTATGAACTCCAGAAAAAAACGGAAAGAAAAATAGGCAATCATTAGCTCCCCGAAAAGCTGGCCCGGTCTTACCACCGGGTTTTTCCCGCGGCGCCGCAGCCAGAAAAACATCTCCAGCATAAAAAATGACTCGAATAGTTGCGTCGGATAACGCAAAACCCCGTCGCCAAAATTAACTCCCCAACCCATGTTTGTCGGCTTGCCGTAACAACACCCGGCCAGGAAACATCCGATCCGGCCGATGGCCACGCCCAAGGCGATGGCCGGGGCAAATGCATTCCCCAGCCGAGTCTGAATACCCATTTTGCGCTTCACAATCATAACCGCAACCGCCCCACCAATCAAACCGCCCACAATCGTCCGGCCGTAAAGCAATATCCGCGGATCGGAGAAATGCGCCGCAATAAATTGGTAATTTATTATCCACTCCAGCAGCTTGGCGCCAATCGCGCCGCCCAACAAACCCGCCACCGCCAGGTAAAAACCATTCTCATTATTCTGGCGCAATTTTTTTGCCTCAAGCCAGTAAACCAGCACACCCACAACCAATCCTAACCCGACAAAAAAACCATAGGCGGGAATATCCGCGCCGTTGATCGAAAACAAAACGGACCGAATCCCCCAGCCGGGCAAAACGACATGCTCGTCTAACATGTTTTACCGGCCTTCTTAATCCCCTTGGCAAACGCGCAGCACTTGTCGCTCCCCGCGCACTCATAAAGCTTGGACGCGGGACAAAATCCCACGGCCGAGACGGTCTTTAAAACCGCGAAAAACAGCACCAAAGGCCAGCCCACATGCGGGTTGATATAAAGTGCCGTCAAGCAGACTACGCTTAATATTGTCGCCAAAAAATGCGCAAAGCGCATCGCGCTTTCGTTTAATATCTCTTCGGGAGATTCCATTATCTTACCAAAAGTATATTTATAAAGGACGATCATCGGCGCCCGGCGTATTTTAAGCAGTGCCGAAAAAAACATCGCCAAACCAACCGCCGCCAAAATCCGCCAATCGCGCAGGATAAACGCCGCCCAAACAAGGATTGCGACCGCATAGCGGCAAAAAACAAACGCGTATTTTGGAACCGAAACGGGACGGTAAGTAATCTTCATTTTTTGGTGATTTAATTTTGGGAAAAAACATTCCCACCCTACGCTGATAATCCTTGTAAGCGGAAAATTCCTGCACCAGCATTTTCTCTTCCTGCTTGGCGCGAAAATGCATTGCCGGCAGAAATATCAAGGTATTGGCCAAAAAAGCCATCCAATTGGAGTAAATGAGCGCGGAGCCGTAAAACATCCAAATCAGCGACGCATACAATGGGTGCCGAACCAAACCGTAGACGCCTTCGGAAACCAGCGTATGGCCAAGATATATTTTAATGTTATCCGACCAGTTTCTTCCCAGTTTGAACCGGCCTGAAATATTAACGATTGCCCCGGTTATCATCAAAACCATGCCCACGACAATCATCACCGCCCGGATATTGTGACCATCGATCAAAACCGCCCCCCAACCGTTTTTTTCGATCGAATAAAACAAAAAGGAAAAACAAAACATCGTGAACGTCGCCACCGGACTTTTCTTTTCCTTTTTCGGGCGGTTATTTTCCTGAAAAAAAGCGAAATCCGCCGTCACCGCCGCGATGACCGCGAATATGCACAACCCGACAATCGCGTTTATGGCAATCTCAATATTTACCATTGGCCCATCATTAACATGCAAGCACCGAAAAACAACAAAGAGAATATTAAAACCCCGAACGGCACGACAAGCATCCCCCGAAACAGGTATTTCCAGCGAGTTTTAGCAAACAATCCAAACAAAGCGAACAGCGCCACCGGGAATAATCCGCCCCCACTGACGCCATAGAACAAGCCTGATTCATAATCACGCCAAAACCTGGACCAATCGGCATAACCTAAATCTGTGGCGTAAGTGCCCGCCAGCCACAAAAAACTTATAATATCAGCCGCCACGATCGATATCAAAACCCCCAGTAAAGTATCGGCACCGCGGCCAGCGCCGGTAACGCTTTCCTTCTTTGCCACTGGCAAAACTTTGCTAGTTGTTTGATTATTTTCCATGATTTTATATTTTACCCCTGTGTATCATATTATACGCCGAAAACGGAATTTTCTTGAGATCGGGCGTAATGACATGCACGCATTCTTTTTGCATCGATTTGGCATCGAAATTGTATTTGTCCACAAACGACGTGGCACTGATGCGGAAAGTGTTGTCGTTAATGAATTCCGATTTTTGCTCCAGACTCATCACCGAATATCCGGACGGCAAAATCGCCCTGCTTAAACTCTTAAACAGTCCCGCCAACTGGCAACAGGCGCCCTTTTTATTAAAAGTCTCGGCAATTTCTTTCGTCACATTGTCGGGCGCAAATTGGAAAGTATTTCTTATCGCCGGCAGAAATTGCCTAATGTCCACGTCGCGAATCAGCGGCGTAAACTCGCCTTTTTGTTTAAAAAGATAGCTTAATGCCACGCGCTCAACATCGCAGGGAAGCGGGATAAAATCATCGAGGCGCACCATACGCTTGGTTTGTGATTCCAGCCTTTCCAATATCCCGGTCATGGTGATCCGGTTACCGGTATCCGTGCCTTCGGGCAAACGGCCAAAAAATGCTACCGGCTGGTAGTTAATACCTCGAATCCAAGTCTCGCCGATGGCATAGTTAAAAATCCCACCGATCTGGTCGTCATTGATGTCTTTGACGATTGTGGCCACCAAGGTAATCGGCACTCCCGCCGCGGAAAGGTGGGCAATCGCTTTTTTTCTTTCCCCGATCACATCCCGGCCGCGGATTGCCAGCGCCGACTTTTTTGACAAACCGTCAAACTGTAAATACACCTCGAAACCACCTTTGAATTTGCCCAATTCTTTTGCAAACTCCGGATCGCGGGCAAGCCGCAAGCCATTGGTATTCAAAAGGAGATATTTGATGGATTTTTTGCGCGCCAGCCTGATAATATCCAAAATTTGCGGATGCATTGTCGGCTCGCCGCCGGAAATCTGCAGGATCTCGGCCTGGCCGTGCTCGGAATCAACAAAAAAATCCAACATCTTCTCGATTGTTTCCAGGGACAGGTTTTCCCCTTCGCCGCTATGCGCGTAACAGGTCGGGCACCCAAGGTCGCAGGCATTGGTAATTTCGATCAGACCATTGCAGGTATGCTGGTCGTGGTTCGGGCATAAGCCGCAGTCGAAAGGGCAACCCCTTTTTATCGAAGTTTGAGTTTTGGAAACTGTTCCCGGTTTATCGTATTCGCCGCGCTTTAAATAAAACCCGGCGTTTTCCTCCATTAGCTCGCGAAAATTCCCATGATCCGGACAAATCCGGGTAACATAAATTTTGCCGCCGAATTCGATAATCTTGGCATCAAGTTTTTTCAAACATTCCGGACAAAGACTGGTAGTGTAACTTACGAATTTATAATCGCGCTGATAATTATCCATTATAGTAGGTCTAGTATCTATTTCTGGCATTTGGGGCAGTAAAAAGTGCTGCGGCCGGCTTGTTTTTCGCGGATGATTTCGACGGAACAATCGTTCGGACATTTTTGGCCGTTGCGCTGGTAAACCAGGAAATGCTCCTGATAACAACCGGCGCCGCCATCCAACTGGCGGTACCACTCGTCCTTGCCCGAAGACCCCTTGCATTCAATGGCCTTTTTTAAAATTCTTAAGATTGCCGCGTGAAGATTTTTTGTTTCTTCGGGGGTTAGGAAATTGGCGGCGCGAAATGGATTTACGCGCGCGGCAAACAGCGACTCATTGGCATAGATATTGCCAATGCCCGCGATCTTTTCCTGGTCCATCAATAAAACCTTAATGGGTTTGCGGGTTTTTGCCAGAACCGCGCCAAAATTATCCAGGGTGAAATTGTCTTTAAAAGGCTCGATCGCACCAGATTCGACCTCTTTGAAATTATTGATATGGCGCATCCAGGCAAACTTGCGCGAATCGTTGAACAAAAGCTTGGCGCCATCGGTAAAATACAAAATGACGCGCGTAAACCGCCGGTCGAAAATATTCTCCGGAGGCTCCAACAACAGCTGGCCATTGAGCTTAAAATGCACCAAAAGCGCGCTACCATCGTCCAATAATATCCGCAGGACCTTAGCCACGCGGCCCGCGCCGGAAATCTTTTTTCCGGCCAGCGTTTTGGTATCGCCTTCAAACATTCCCGGCTCCAACACTTCGGCCCGCGCGATGGTTTTGCCAACAACATGGCTTTCCAGCTGCCGCCTTATTGTTTCCACTTCCGGTAATTCAGGCATAATTTAATTATTTACCCGCCATAATACCTCGGGGCTCATCGCTTCGATTACGAATCGCCCCGCTCAGCCCGCTTCGATTACGAATCGCCCCGCTCAGCCCGCTTCGATTACGAATCGCCCCGCAGTAGTTTATTTTACAATTTCCAGAGCGTATTTTTCCAGCAACGAACGGTCATCGGTCATAATCGGCATATCATTTTCAATACTTTGGTCCATCCGAGTCTTCAAATAGGCATCGAATTGCGGATCGGAACTGATCCATTGGGGCGCCACATCCGACTTTAGCGCCACAAGTACATAATTTGAAAGTTCGTCGGATTTGTCCTCCTTATTGGTGGCAAAAACGTAAACCTGCGGGAACACGTTTTCGTAAGTGGCCTTGATGGCTCGCAACACCTTCCCCTGGTCGCCGGATGAGGCCGAAACCACATTAACGAAGACCGCGGCGCCGTCATTGAGCGAACCGTAAATCTTTTGCACCGCCTCTTGCGTCGCCAGATGGAACGGCATTGCCATCGAATTGAACGCATCCATATAAACACAATCGTATTTACTCTTGTTCTGGTTCAAAAAAACGCGGCCATCTTCGTTGATGATCGTCAGCCGCGAATTAGTTTTAAGGTTGAAGTATTTTTGAGAGATTCCGGTCAGGGCCGGGTCGATCTCGACCACGTCAAGCGTAGCTTCTGGATAAGAGTTTAAAAATCCTCCGGTAAAGCCGAACGCACCGCCGCCGATCAGCAAGCCATGGCGGATATCCGGCTTGAAATGGCGGCCCATCAGAAAATATTGGTTATAAGGCACTATCATCTCATCGCTGGGTTTTCCGTCATAGATTAACATTAACGATTGCGCCCCGAGATTGTCGGTTATCAACGCGCGGAGAGTCGACCGCGAATCCAAGATAACATCCTTCACCAAATACCGCGCATAGGATGTATCAAAAGTCAGCGGCAGTTTTTTTGCGGCCATAAAATCAAAGATAAATCCCCAAACAACTACCGCAGCCAACACCGATAGTTTTAAAAATCGGGCCTTTTTAAAATCAACCGCCAACGAAATCGCGGCCAAAATCGCGGCCAAATAAATATTTATCTGGTCGGCGGAAAACATCCCGATCAGCCAAAATCCCGCCGTAAACGTCCCGATAATGCTTCCGACCGTCGAGATCGCGTAAAGATCGCCCACCGCCCGGCCGCAATCCTGGAGCTGGTCAATTTTCAATCTGGCCGCGTAAGGAGATACCATCCCCAGCAATACGTTAGGCAGGGAGAACAAAGTCAGCGCCGCAAAAAATGATCCCCACCGGACATCCGAAACCGCGGCCAGCGAATCCCCTGCCGCCAGGATATAATCTTTAGACAGCGCCAATCCGACAACTGCCAGCGCCGCGGCAAAAATAATTAATGAAAAAATACCCCGGCGCGGATTAACCACCGACATCCGCCCTCCCAGCCAATAACCCAAGCTCAAGCTCCCCATCACCACTCCAATCACGCTAGACCACACATAAAGCGAAGTTCCAAAATGCGGCGCCAGAAAACGCGACCCAACCAGTTCGACCATCATCACCACGGCCCCGCAAACAAATACCGCAATTTCCAAATAATATTTATCAAGTAAATTTTTCATTTCCAATCACTTAAATCTGTCTTATCTTGGATGGATATAAACACCCCCCACTGCAATACCAAATTCCCCGGGCGACGGTTGAAATATTCAATGGCCTTGGCCAAACTAGAAACATTATCGTGGGTATCTGATATTATGCCGATCAACATATTTAGGAAGCGATTAATTTCGGTCAAACCTAATCGAAAAAAAATATATCTTCCACTTTCTTATTGAAAACCCGCGCAACATCGCTGGCAAGTTTCAGCGAAGGCACGTATTTTCCTTGTTCCAAAAAAACGATCGTTTCCCGGCGCGCCCCGACCATCAACGCCAGGTCTTCCTGAGTCAACGACTTCTGTGCTCGACATTCTTTTATGTTGGTGCGAAATTTATGTTTGGCCATTTTGTTTGGGTAATTTGCGAAACAACCGACCCTTTATGTTATTTTAGCCTAACACCGCCCTTGATGCCAACACCCAAGGCTTTTTTGCAAGAAGAAAAAATTTTACATCAATCCCAGGAATTGCGGCCGTCCCCGGTAATCGGAATTTGATCTCCCAAAAACTTGGGTTTGTCATTGGTCGCCAATTCCCAAAACGCCTTCACCCGGGCGCCGTTCTCACGGAAAAAATTCCGCATCCCCCAAGAATAAGTCCGCAAATCCGCCGAAATCCCGCTGGCCTCAATTCCCAATCCCCGCGCCAGATACAACGCCCGCGGCAAATGGAAATCCTGCGTCGAGATGATCAAAGATTTCACTTTGAAAATATATTTGGCGCGGTAAACACTGTCGTAAGTGTCAAACCCGGCATAATCGACAAAAATATCTTCCGGAGGCACCCCCTTTTCCAACAGGAACTTTTTGGCGGCATTGACTTCGTCATAATCACCCGTACTGTGGTCGCCGCTCACGAGGATCTTTTCCGCCTTACCCGCGTTATATACCGCCAAAGCTACCGTGGCGCGATCGCGAAAAACATCGCTCATTTGGCCGCTGCGGTATACCGACGCGCCCAATATCATGACCGCCTGCGCCTCAGGTAGGCTGGCGACATCGCGGTACATTCCCGGACGACCCGCCAGCGCAACATAAACATCGACCGCCGTCAAAATCGCGGCCGCCGTCAACAATATCCAAGCCATAACGGTAAGCATCTTTTTCTTTTTTGACGTTATGGACAAAATTTTGGGCGCATTATCCATTGTTCGATTATAACCGATTAATTTGCGATCAAAAAATTCTTTATCTTTTTATAATGGCCGGGGCGTCAAAATCATTATTGTCGATAATGATATTGGCAATGCTTTTTGGGTTGGCTTCCTTAAAATAAAGTTCCTGGCCGGGAATATAACGGTCGCGGTAAGCCGCAAGCACCGCCGCCTCGCCCCCCAGATAATCCCGGTCGCGCTTGGCTGCCCGCGGCAGGGTGCGGGAAAAATCCGCGTCAATAAAAATCTTTAAATCCCAAAAATCCCTTAATTCCGGCCGCAAAAGGAAAACTCCCTCCATTACTAAGATCGAGTCTTCGGATGCGGTTAAAAAATCACCCGTAACCTCCCGGTCGGTCTTAAAATCAAACGCCGCAGCCTTATAGCGCCGCGACCCGGCCGGACCCAAAGGCGCAAGAAGATCGTCAATTATCATTTGATCATTAAACGAATCCCGGTAATAACCTTCGGGCGACATCCGTCCTTTTTGGTAACGCACCGCCCGCGGATTATGGAAACCGTCGATCGACGCGCGGATAACCTGGGCGCCACGCGCCCGCAAAACCGCCGCCAGCTCATCGGCTAAAGTGGTTTTTCCGGACGCATCCACGCCGTCAATCGCCACCCGCATTGGGCCCTCCGGCTTAGCCGCCAAAATTGCACCGCAAAGATATTCCAAAATTGTTTGTCTTTGGCTATTCATATTCAACAAGATATTAGCATAACCTTGCTCATGAAAAAAGGCGGGCCAAATCGCCCGCCTTACATAAATTCACAATCAACGGATACCGATTTTCAGCAACCATACCGACACCGCCGAAAACAGCAGGAAAACCGCCGAAAACAGAGCAATAAAGAGCCAGGTTCTGCGGTTCCGGGGCTTAAAGCTCCAGGTCGAGTAACCCCTGGCCTTCAAATCGGCAAAAAGCGCCTTGTCCTCGGGCGCCACCTGCGCGACGCGCCATCCAAAAAATGCCAATACCGGCGGCAGATACAGGAAAACCAAACCCAGCAGCATCTCGGCCTGATAATTGACATAATATCCCAAATTGTAATAAACCGACACCAAACCTGATGATCCTGCCACCATAAACAATAATACCAGCACCGCCGCCGCAAAATACGCGGCCGCGCGTTTCCGTTTTCCGAAATACCCCTTCAACCGGATTTTTTCCAACAGGACGATCTCTTCCTTGGTAGTTGTTTGGCCGCCGCCGATATGAAGCGCCGCCGCCGCCAGCCCGATCAACGTCAGGCAGTTAGCCATCCCCAACAGCGCTAGCTTGCCGGGTTTTGCGCGCAAATCATTGAGTAAGATCATGCCGGCAGTAAAAACCGCCGCCAACGAACATAATACCAGTAAAACCAGCGAGACCGCCAACGGGTAATCGGCAATTATCGCCGGATAAAGCGCGACAACCGGCGCTTGGTTTCGCATCCATAAATCCTCCGTCAAGTATTTTGACGGCGCATTAATCTCGATCTTAGTATAATGGGTCGGATCGGTATTTTCCAGCAATGTATCCAGCGCCGCAATTTCGCCAGACGATTGGTAATAAGCGTCGGTATAATAGCTTACTTTCGAAAAATTTTCGATATTCTTATAGATCCGGGGATCGACATAGCCAATCACTTTGATCGTCGCCGGTACGGCCTTACTTTCATACACACTGGTGGGAAGCAATGGAAAATAAATGTCATCGGTCGGGAAATACACCAGAATTCCCTTGATGTTATCGTCTCCGACCGGATCAGACCAGTAATCGGCAGGATCATAGTCCGGCGGCAACGCCATCGAGGGCCACGCGGACGAAGAATAGCCGCTGTTGGACGCCCCGTTCCCGGACCAATCATCGACCAACTGCGACGACGGGCGGGTCGCGCTACCCAGGGAAGAATCCGACTGGATCACGTCAACCAGTTTGCCCAACGCCACGGCGCCCTCGTCCGATTCAAGATAAGGAACCAATTGCTTATAGTTGGATGCAACATCTTGTATCCCTTCATCCCCCAAGGCAAGTTCGGGATATTCCTGCCCAAGCTCGGCAAGCTTGGCCTGGACATTGGGCATTCCCATATAAGCTTCGATATTTTGTTCAATATATTGCCGACTATTAACGCTAACCCAGTCATCCGCTGCAGGTCCATTGTCAATCCAACTGGCGACAAACGAATATTCTTTGCCAATATAAGCATCCAGCGCTGGGATCATGCCCTTTTCAACCTTCAATCCCTTACCTTTAAAGTAGTCATATATGCCATTGGCGGTCTTGGCGGTAATAATTTCCGAAGAAAGCCCCTCCTTGTCTAAATGTTCATAGACCACCACATCAAGCGCAACCGCCTCCGCCATGGGTGCCCCCTTTGCCATCCCCGCGGAAAGCGTCATATCCGACATTCCGAAATACCGATAGTCGCGATAACCAAAAAGCGAAGATAATATCGGATAAATTTGGGTACCAAACAGCGTATCCTTAATGCCCGAAAGATTATTTTTCGCTTTGGACGCGACATCTGCACCATACACTTCCGGGAATTCGCCCACCACATCGATTACCACTTTTTCCGGACTCGCGGGAACCGGAAAAAGCCAGACTGCGTTTTTGTCCTCAACCCCGCCAATATTGACACTGACGGCCATTTTTTCCAAACCATCCTGGAAGCTGATAAGCGCCCGCTGGGAGGATTCGTCGGAATATTCCCACCCGTCCGAATACGGATCCGGCTGATAAATCACCATCCCATCCGCCGAAACCCCGGTCGCCGAAATTAACATCGAGAACGCCATTAAACCCGAAAATAGCTTTTTTTTCATTTTTTTGGCCGGCAAGGCGAAAATTTGGCCGTGCCGAATGAGAATATATATGTACTTTGATTATATGTCCCCACAATGAAGGTGACAAACCGGATTTCTCCACAGCATATCGGATACCGGGGCGGAAAACCGCTCCCTTTGCAAAAAAAACTAAAGCATAGTATATAATATATATTAAATGGATATTGCCGGAGATTACCTTCCCCGTTAGACGCTAATGTGGGAAATTGTTTTTTATTGACTCTCAAGACTCTTCATTACAGAAGGATTAAAATTAACGATACCAAGATCGGCAATCTGTTCCCGATATCCATTTCATCCGCCGCGAGGCGCCCGTAAACCTATGTTTACAAAACTGTTTCAACAGTTTTTCCAGAAAAACGACTCAAAGAGCTGGGGTATTTTGCTTGTCATCACGGGTCCCAGCGGCGTCGGGAAAGATACCACCAAAGAGCTTTTTGCCAAACGAAATCCCGATTTCCACAAGATTGTCACCGATACCAACCGCGATCCCCGCACCGGAGAGGTTGAAGGAATAAACCATAATTTTTATACCGACGAAAAATTCAAACAACGCATTAACGAGGGAAAATACCTTGAGTATATTGAAGTCAGACCCGGAGAGTTTAAGGGAACAAGCAAGGAAGCCATTTCGGCTATCCTTACCGGAAAGAACGTAGTTTGGCAGGTGGACGAGTACGCGATGGCGCATATTAAAAGCATTATTCGCGAGAATATGCCCGATATCGCCGAGTCGATCCTTTGTAAAACCATAACCATTTATATCGCCCCGGAAGACTGGGACCAATTACGAGAGCAATATTTCTGCCGCGACAGCAGCGCCAACGAGGAAAAGTTCCTGATCAAACTGGCCCGCGACCGGGAAATGTGGTGGCAATACCACGACCGTTACGACCATGTGGTCATTAATAAAAGAGGAAAAATCAACGACACCGTCGCTTCGATTGAAAAATTGGTTGCCAAAAAGGCCCAATCGCTTGCCAGCACTCCGATCACCGCACCCGCGGTGATAATCCATTAAGCATAAACCAACGCAGTAAGCTGCGATTTTTTGTTACTAAAAAACCGCAATAATATGGATACCATTAAAATCTCAAAGTTGCTGTCGGAAGCCGGAATCGCTTCCCGCCGCAAAGCCGAAACCCTGGTAACGCAGGGGTTGATTTTTGTTAACGGCAAAAAAATGGCCGATCCGGCCCGGCGCATCGATCCAGCAACCGACAAGGTCACCTACGCGGGCAGGATCATCAAACCCCAAGCCAACGTTTATTACCTCCTCTATAAACCCGTCGGATATACCTCGACAACCGAAGATGCGCACGCCAAAAAACTAATCACCCAACTGGTGCCCAAGGAACCCAAAGTTTGGCCCGTCGGCCGGTTGGACAAATACACCTCCGGCCTGATCCTGGTCACCAATGACGGGGATATCACCCAAAAGCTGACCCATCCCAGTTACGAGATCGAAAAAGAATACGAGATCGCCACCAACGAGCCGCTGGCAGAAGGCGATATCCTCGCGATCCAGCGCGGCGTGCGACTCGAAGACGGATTCATCCGCCCCAACCGCTTTGAAGTAACCGGCGGCAAACTATACCGCATCGTGATCCATTCCGGAAAAAAGCGCGTAGTGCGCCGCATTATCGAAAAAACCGGCAAAGCCGTCGCCCAATTAAAAAGGACAAGGATCGATTTCCTTGTCCTGGGAAATTTGCACCCCGGAGAATGGCGGCGTCTTACCGCCGAAGAAATTAAAAAATTGTCGGAAAATAAGACCCAAAAACCAGGCAACCCTACAAAACCTTTATAAAATCCTCGATTTCATCCTTGATCTGGGCGCTATTATTGAGTACCAGGATATGATTTGCGTTATCCAAAATTTTCAGGCGGGCACCGGCAATTTTTTTGGCCATCTCCACCGAATCCGCCACCGGAAAGATCGAATCATTTTTGCCGTGGATGATCAGCGCCGGGACGTTGATCCGGGATAAAATTTTTTCCGGGTCGAAAACCAGCGACCGGTTTAGGCAATGGCGGTAAACATGGATTGACGTGTTCCTCACATCGATATAGATCCGCCGCAAGTCCCAATCGGCATTATAGCGGAATTTGGAATAATCAACTTCGATCCCATACCTTTCCACGAACGGCCGCACCGAACAGGCATCCATCGCGGCCAGCAAGTAACGGGTTATTTTGCCGCGAAAAGTCTTATTGATCCGGTAATCCGGCGCCAACAATACCAGCCCGTCAACCATATCGTAATACCGGTCGGCAAAATCAAGCGCCAACAACGCGCCAAACGAATGCCCAACCAAAACCATCCGCTTGATGCCAAAACTTATCGCCATCTCGAAAATATCGTCGGCGATATTGTCCAGTGAATAAAAATCCGCACTCTTTTTTTTAAATGATTTCCCGTGGCCCCGCAAATCAAAAAAAAGCAAATTGCAATCTTTGCCGAAATGTTCTTCGTAAGGCTTCCACGCCGCGCAACATCCGGAAATGCCATGGATAAATACCAAGGTCGGGCGTCCGGATAAAAAATCGTTGCGGCGGTAATAAACGCCATTTTTCAAATAACCTTCTTCCATCGAGAGTTTTCCGGTAATCTTGATAAATTAATCATTCAACAATTCGCGGTAATTTGCAACCCATGAGCGCGGCAATTGAAATAATGCCAAAATCGGATAAAATGAATGTTAGAAAAACATGGATACACTTACCGCGATAATAAATAACCAACCCCTGGCTGCCGGATTCTTGGCCTGGTTCATCGCCCAATTCTTTAAATTTCTTCTGGCATTAAAACACGGCGTCAACCGCCAGGCCTTCCAAAGATTCTGGGCCAGCGGCGGCTTCCCCAGCTCACACGCCGCGTCAGTAACCGCACTGGCGGCCGCCTGCGGCATCAAATACGGATTTGACTCGCCCTTCTTCGCCATCTCGGCCGTCTTTGCGCTGGTGGTAATTTATGACGCATTCACGGTACGCCAGGAAGCCGGGAAACACGCCGAAATCCTCAACCGGATAATGGAAGATATCTACCTCCATAAAAAATTCGAATTTAACCGTTTAAAAGAACTCCTGGGCCACACGCGCTTTGAAGCTTTTTTCGGTCTGTTACTGGGTATTGCCATCGCGATCTTCATTTGCAGATAACCCGCCTTCAATCAAAAAAACTCCTCCCGCCCGGGAGGAGTTTTTTTAAAGAACGCTTAATTAGTTTGATCCGACTCCGGCGCGCCCGGTTCAGGCATTGTTTTAGCGCCATCCGACGATTGGGCCGGCCGCAACTGAATGCCTTGCGCCACAATGCTTCCGTCGCCATTGGCGACCCCTTGCACCGTTACGCTCTGGCCCGCCGCCAAGTCACCCGCCGCGGCTTCGGCAGTTTTGGTAATTTGCGTGGAATTGGAATAAAAAATAATTTTTGACCCCCCGCTTGGTAACGTCACGGTGATCGATTTATCATCCTTGGCGGTTATTTGACCGCTTACAAATCCCCCGCCATCCCCCTGGAGGCGGCGCGCGCCGTCAATACCGGCCGCATGCTGGCCGGCATCTTGGTTGGTAAATCTTCCAAAGTTATTCCCCGCTTGGCTTTTCTGATATTGCACCCCGCCAAAAAATCCCGCGGCAGCACCCGCAATCGCAACTATGACCGCAACCGGTATTATCTTATTCATATTTTTACAAGATGTTTAATGTTTAAATGCTTAAATGTTTTTATGATTATATGCTTAAACGCTTACTCGTATCTCAACGCGTTTATCGGATTAAGCTTGGCCGCGCGCCAAGCCGGATAATAACCAAAAATAATACCTATGGCCGCCGATACGCCAAACGCAAGCGCTATCGACGCCCATGAAATCACGGTTGTCATACCCCCGAAATACGTCACCGCCAAACTTGCGAGCCATCCAATAATCACGCCGAGAATACCTCCCAAAAAAGTCAGCGTTACCGCTTCCACCAAAAACTGAACCGTGATATCATTCTTTTTCGCACCAATCGCCTTACGCAAACCGATTTCTCGCGTGCGCTCAGTAACGGTTGTCAGCATCATATTCATAATACCAATACCTCCTACCAATAATGATATTCCGGCAATCGATGCCAAGAGAACCGTCAATGTGCCGGTTATCGACGACGCGCTTTCGGCAATATCGGCCTGGTTCATTATTTGAAAATCGATATTGGCTTCATCGGTTATCTTATGCCGCTCCATCAGCAAAGCTTGCACGTCGATCTCCAACTGATCCAGAACTTCCTGGCTCTCGCCTTGGATACTAATCGTCCCCACCTTGTTGCTGCCGCCAATATATTGCTGTGCGGTTGACAGCGGAACATAAATCACATCATCAGAATTCGACATCCCGCTGCTCCCCTTGGAAACCGTCATGCCGACAATTTTAAAATCCAAACCTTTTATTCGGATCGTTTGCCCGACCGGATCAACGCCTTCGCCAAAAAGATCTTCGGCGGTCGTAGGACCCAGTACCGCCACTTTTGCCTTCGACCCATTTTGGGTATCAGTAATGAAAGTTCCACTGGCAATCTCGACATTGCGCACTTCCGTATAAACCGAAGTTACACCATAAATCGAAGTATTGGTATTCGTTCCCTTTGCAGTCACCTGCGTTTGCGTGGAATATTGAGGTGCTACCGCGACCACCCCCGAAAGACTTGCTATTGCTTCCGCGTCCTCCAACGTTAATGTACTCGCGCTGCCGCGGCCACCGCTTACTTGCTGGCCCACTCCGCGCTGGAATCCAGGGCTCACCATCAACAAATTTGATCCCAAAGATTCAATACTGGACGTGATTGAACTGGACGAACCCTGGCCGATTGCAACCATCGTGATCACCGATCCAATCCCGATAACAATACCCAAAACCGTCAACCCGGACCGGGCCTTATTGGCAAGTAACGATGAAAAAGTTTGCTCGAACAGATCTGTGATTTTCATATTTATAGATTACGGCCGGTCAGGACGCTTTGATCCGAGTGTTGCGGCAGCTTTATGTCCATTACGCTCATCATTAACGATCTCGCCATCACGAATCGTAATGATACGATCGGCATATTCGGCAATATCGCGTTCATGGGTAATTAAAATTATCGTATGCCCTTGCCCCCGGTTCAATCCCTGGAATGTTTCCATAACGATCTCGCCGGTTTTCGTATCCAAATTACCGGTTGGCTCATCGGCAAGGATCATCGACGGATTATTGACCAGCGCCCGTGCAATTGCGACGCGCTGCATCTGGCCGCCTGAAAGTTGGTTAGTAAAATGATTATGATGCTCTTCGGTCAATCCGGCGTTCAGAAGCGCCTCCTTAGCCCGCTTGTGCCGGACTTCTTTGTCAACGCCCGCATAAACCAGCGGCAATTCCACGTTGCGAAGCACCGTAGTCCGCGGCAAAAGATTAAACGACTGGAAAACAAAACCGATTTTATTCTTCCTGATATCAGCCAATTGATCGTCAGAATATTTGGCAACGTTTTTCCCATCTAGCAAATAATCACCGCTGGTTGGCACATCCAGCATTCCCAAAATATTCATCAATGTTGATTTCCCTGATCCCGAAGGGCCGATAATCGCTACAAACTCTCCGTCTTTAATCGAAAACGATATACCCCTAAGGATCTTGGCTTCGACCATTCCGGTTTTATATATCTTTTCGATTTTTTTACATTCGATCATAGAATTGGAGTTTGATAATCAATCATCCGGCGAATCCTAGTCGCGCGGGCCGCCCATACCGCCCATAAAAAATCCGCCGGAACTGCTCGTCGCTTTGGTTGTCGTTAGCGATTTTGAAGTGGAAACAACCACCTGATCACCCTCGGTCAAACCGCTGACAATCTCAATCAAAGTATCATCATCCAACCCGGTCGTAACTGTTTGCTGCGCCACTTGCTGCGGCGCTTCCGCGACAGCATCCGTCGACTTAATCGGGACCGACACATAATATGTTCCGTCGTCAGCGGTTTTAATCGCCGCCGAAGGAACTGTCAGGACATCCTGTGCAATATCGGTAATAATGGTCGCCGAAACGCTCATCCCAGGTTTTACCTGACTATCCGCAGAATCCAAGGTAATAGTAACACCATAATTTACTACCCCCGAACTTACCGAACCGATTGTCGCCACTTCAGCCACCTTACCAGTCATTGCCAAATCACTGACCGCATCGAATGCCAAAGTTACCCGCTGGCCCACTTTGACTTTTGCAATATCAACCTCATTAAGCGACACCGTTACAATCTGGTTGTCGGTGATCACGGTCGCAATCGCCACCCCGGTTGATACCGAATCACCTTCACTGACATCGACCGATGCGACGGTTCCATCGAACGGCGCGACGATCGTATAATCTTCCCGCGCGCTTCGGGCATCGTCCAAAGCCCTTTGTTTTTGCGCAACCGCCAACCGCGCCGACTTCACTTCCGATTCATCGGGTGCCGTCTGCAAATCGGCAAGCTCCTGAATCTTTTCCTCCAAAGAAAGCTGGTCGCTGTCAATCGCGTCCTTGGCATCATCGATCGCCGTCAACGCCGAAACCAAACTGGTTACATAAGAATTGGCCTTTGTCGTATAACCGGAAAGGTCGGATAATTGGGTATCAGCGAAAGACTGCGGCACAATATTGCGGTCCTTGAGATTATCTTCATAATTCTGAACCACACTGCCGACGTTTTTTGTCACGTCGGAAATCGCCTTCGCCGTCTGGTAAGTTTCCTCAAGCAACACCTCGATGTCGCTCTCGCTAGAAAATTGGCTGGCCGATTTGTAATTTTTAAAATTAGCGTCATATGTCGTTTTCGCCGCTTGATAGGAAGAAGCCGCCTTGCTCATCAGCGCCGCCGCCGAAGAATCATAGCTCTTCACCGAATTATAATAATAGTCCAAATACGTGGGACTTGACTGCACCACAAATTCATTGGCAGTGGTAACGATCTCCTGCAATCCGGCGATTATTGTCGGAAAATCGCCAAAAGCGCTCGTCACAGCATTAAAACCCTGCACGTAGGATTCACTTAGGCTTTCTTTATCGCTTTCCAATGTTTTTTGCGCGCTAGTCACAGAATTCTTGGCCTTCGTCAGCGTCAGATCATCGGCCGATTCCAATATATTATCCAAAGAAACTTGGGCGTTATATAAAGCGGTTTTCGCATCCTCAACCGAATCCACACCAGGACTGTCGTCGATTGCGGCAATCAAGTCGCCCGCCTTAACTGGCTGGCCCGCAACCACACCAATCTCCAAAATATCCCCCGAAACCTTTGATTGGATATCGGTCTGCTTGGAAGCTTCGATTTGCCCGGTACCAGAAACCGTTTGCATGATCGTACCAGTCGTTGCCGTGGCATAGGTATAGGCGGTTACCATAGAACTACCGCCACCGGTTCCAAACATAAAATAACCCCCCGCGCCAAGGGCAATAATTATAATCCCGGAAATGATTTTATGACGCCTGATCGCGGAGAATGGATTTTTTGACATATTTTTGACTGGTTCGTCACATTAAAAATTAATGTTATTTAACCTCGATAAGGAGGTTTTTAAAAACCTCCAGGAGGGCGAGAATTTTATTCCCAATTAATACTACAAAATAAAATTTCGCCTTGTTTCAAACAATGGACCTGCCAGGCAAATCCATTGTACGGAGAATTATCACGGTTCAAAATCCGGACGCCTCCCGTCAAAAGGACTAATCCCGAAGGCATTGACTTGGAATCCTTCACGCTCGCCGATAACGACAATTTTATCTCCCTCGGCAAAACTGGTCCCGAAAGGAAGCCTCGTCTCGGGAGTGACAACGATAAGAAGCTGTTCCTGCCGGCGGTTAACGATGGTATAATTCCTTCCGGAAATCTGAACGATCGTACCCTCGTGCAGATTTTGGTGGCGGTCCGGATCAAGATCACGATAAAAACCCATCCGGCACGGCGGCGGGCCGCCTTCTTCCGGACAATCCGCCATTTTTTCATGGAAAGGGGTTACGATCACCAGCAGCCCGCCCACCCCCACCAAGAAAATTATCGCCAGCCCCGAATAGATCAGCGGCATGCGATACGCAAACGCGTAATGGCGCACCAGTATTTCCAAAATCACGATAAAAAGCAAAACCAAGAGAATCAACAGCCAAGGCAATGAAAACAAGAATACGATTATTCCATGCCAGCCGAAAGCCGGCGCCATCCATATCCCGGTCTCGCGGAAAATGAACAAAAATAAGCTCGCCATATAAACCAATGCCAGCGACACCACCACGGTGCCGACCGCCAAAAGCGATGCTTGCAACACAAAGTGCCATTTCGGCCGCATCTTAAGTCGACCGCTTTTAACGGATCCCATCACCCGGTCCTTCAAGGAAGTTTCCTTGTCCGGATCGGTATTTTGGTTTTGTCCTTGGTTTTCGTTATCCATAGTCACTAGTTATTGGCCGCTCGCCGCGGCTACACTTTTCCGATAATTTCGCCGGTCCGTCCCGGATGCTGCCGTTCGATCATTTTTTTCAGCAGTACCTTGCCCCGCTGCAAACGTATCCCGACCGTCGAAAGCGGGATGTGGATCACCTCGCCAATCTCGCGATAGCCCATCTCTTCAAAATAATACAAAACCAGGGGCTCGCGATATTTCACCGGCATCTTTTCCAGGAATCCGTCAAGCAACCGCCGCAAATCCTTGCGGCCAACATCCATATCGGCGGTTTCGCGGGCCGCCGGGTGCGGCAAAAGCACATCAAAATCGATAAATGAAATCTTTTCCGATTTCTTTTTCTTAAGGGCGTTAATGAATTCATTATGGGCAATCCGGTAGATCCAGGGAGAAAACCGCCGGGAAGGGTCAAAGCTTTTTATATTCACATATGCTTTGATGAAAACATCCTGCACGATGTCTTTGACATCGTCGGGATGCGAAAGAAATTTCCTCGCGTAGCGAGTAATCTTTTTTTCGTAACGCTCCAGAAGCCGGGAAAACTGCTCCGAATCCCCGCCAACGACACGCGTCGCGATCAGTTCGTCGGTATCATCATTCAAATTGGACGTTCCCTGGTTCATATCCGACATATTTTCAAAATCCGTTTGGAATCATCAAAGCCTGTACCCCGTCGGGAGTGGCGTCTTTAAACTCATCAAAATACGCGATACAATTACTACAACGCGTTAACAAGATTTATTTCGATGAACCGGCTTAATTGGAAACCGCGCAATCTTCGAATACTTTGGGCACCGTACTCCTTTTAGCGTTACCGGCGTGGGATACAACGTAATAACCGCCGCTTTCAAGTCGGGCATAATAACAATAAAATTCGGAGTACGGCGCGTTATTCAGACCGCAATAAACATAATCGGTCCCGCAAGCCGCTTTTTTGCCGCCATAATCGCCGCTAAGCGGATCCTGGGCGGTTTTGACCAGGTAAACCCCAACCTCATCCGGAAAACCGTAAGCTTTACCGCCACAATCGCCGGTCGCCAGACCGCAGGTATAATATTTGCCATACTCAGTAAACCACAACCGTTGCGCCACAGCCAGTTGGTCCAATTGCGCCCGGCGCTGGCCGTCCCTTTTGGCAGCTGGATCGTCGATGGTCGGCGCCCCCGGGCCGCTCTCGGATAGACCGATGCTGCTTGATTGGTCCTGGGTTGAGGTCGCCCCGGTATCGACAGGCGTGCCCACAGGAACAACCGAAGTGATATCTTCGTCCGAATTTGGCTGCCCGGACGGATTGGTTTGCCCGGGATCGTTTTGTTCGTTTAAAATACGTTTGATTCCCGCCGCTTCTTTTTGTTGCGGATATACAAAAGAATAGTACCAGCCTCCGACCAAAACGACCGAAACCAATGTAATGGCTAAAATCGTGATCAGAGGTATTTTTTTCCCTTGCTTTTCCGGCCTTTTAATTCTGCCGACGCGGACGCGCATCTGTTCTTCCGACAGTTCGATCTCCGGCCGGGGCGGCTCGGCCCGAGACTGGACGATCGCAAAAGCCTGCCGGACCAGGTCTTCCGACCAACCGGTTTCTCTCAAGGCTTTTTTAATCGCGATATCGGGAACTCCCCGTTTGAGTTCCTGCTCGACATACATGAATAATCGCTGGTCGATCATGTTCAAAAAATTAGGATCTGATACTAGATATCATACCACTGCCCCAACCGGATAGTAAACTACCCCGCCAAAACATAAAAAACTCCCATCCAAGGCGGGAGTTTTTGCGGCCTTATCTCGCGCAGAATCACGTATTATTTAATCTCGACGATCTCGTATTCGACCCGGCTCCCCGGCGTCGCCAAGATAACCTTGCAACCGACCGCCTTGCCGAAAACCGCTTCTCCCAGCGGCGACCTGTAAGATATCTTGCCGCAAAAAACGTCCGCTTCATCCGGGCCAACCAGCTGGTATTCCTCACGGGAATCGCCCGCGGCCAATACCACGGTCGTGCCAACCCGGACCTTGTCGCAATTTCCCTTACTGACCACCCGCGCGTTGCCGATAATCGCTTTCAGCTCGGAAACGCGCCCTTCCAAAAATCCCTGTTGTTCTTTGGCCTGATGATAAGCCGCGTTCTCTTTCAGATCTCCGAATGAAATGGCGTAAGTAAGTTTTTCGGCCAGCTCCCTGCGAGTGACATTCTCGAGATGATAAAGCTCTTTCTTAAGTTTTTCCAAACCATCGGGCGTCAAATAATTTTCCATAGATTCTATATTATAATCTACAATTTACACCAATTGGCGGTTTTTTCAATTTCAACATAAACTCCATCAAGGCTTTTGCCCCCAAACAATTATCCATTCCTTGTCCCGACCCACATAATCAGGCGACATTTCGGAAAAAATAATTTTGAATCCGGCAGCAGTCATATACGATTCAATCTCTGTCTTTGAAAAATACGAGAAAAATCTTTCTTTGTTGTCGGCCAGCTTATCCGCCTCCCAACCTTGGCCTTCTCCGGCTTTAACCCCTACATATACCTTGCCACCCCTTTTTAAAATCCGATAAAAATTAGCCAGTGCCTTGGGAATATCTTTTTTCTCAAGATGCAAAAGAACCGCCTGCGCCAAAATTCCGTCAAAATTATTTTCGGGTAAATCAATCTCAAGAAGATCCATTTCTAAAAACTCGGCCCGCGGTTCATAAATCCTGGCCTCCCGAATGAAAACATCCACCATATCGATGCCGGTTACCGCAAATCCCGCGTCCACGAACTTTTTCGAATCGCGGCCACCGAAACATCCAACATCCAATACCCGGCCGCCCCGGGGCAGCACCTTCATAAATTCCGGCAGGGCTCGCAAATTTATCGCCGCCGCGTTTTCAATATACTTCTTTCCCAGATTGCGGTAAGTCTCGGCGGTTTTTTTATAATTATCAGAAATCATTTTACGGTTTTTGCGGCGCTAATTCCGGCCAAACGGCCGGTGGACCAGCACTGCAAAAGATTGTAACCGCCGGTACGCCCGTGGACATCGATGATCTCGCCGCCAAAAAATAAGTTGAGGATGACCTTTGACCTCATAGTCTTATCATCGATCGATTCCAAAGCGACGCCGCCACCGGTAACCATGCCCGACTCGATATCCATCAGTCCGGTTACGGAAAGACGCAGGTCAAGGATCGTTACGGCAAGAAGGCGCCTCTGGGCGCGAGTAATGTCATTTACGGTCTTTTCGGCATCGATATCGGCAATCCCGCAAACCGCCGCGGCAATGCTTTGCGGAATCACATCCGTGAGACAATTTGCCAGCTGTCGATTCGGATTTTTTGAGAATTTTGCATGTAAATCTTTTTCCAAAGCGTCGAGATTGCTTTCCGGCAAAGGATTCAAACTAATCGTAACTTCGCCTTTTTCCAATAATTCGCCCACGCGACCGCTGATTCCCAGGATTGCCGGGCCGCTCAAACCAAAATGGGCGAACAATATTTCGCCATTGTCACGGAAAACCTTCTTGCCATTTTGGAATACCGCAATCCCGGCATTCTTGAGGCTTACGCCGCTTAAATTTTTAGCCCACGTCTCCTTAGTCTTTAACGGCACTAGGGCGGGTTTCAGTTTTTCGATGCAGTGCCCCAGGTCATGCGCCCAATTATAACCCTCGCCGGTCGAGCCGGTTGCCGGATGCGATTTGCCCCCGGTCGCAATGATATGGTTTTTCGCTTTGACGATCTCTCCCCCGGATAATATTATTTGGTTTATCGAACCGTTTTCCTTTTTTACCCCCGTCACCGTACTGTTGAAACGGATTTCCACCCCGCTTTCTTTTAATGTCCGCAATAGCGCGGCCAAGACTTCATTAGCCAGGCCGCTTTTTGGAAATACCCGGCCATTATCCTCGACCACCGTCTTAATGCCCAGATCGTTAAAAAAATCCACCACTGCCTGCGGACCAAATTCGGAAAACGCATGGAATAAAAACGGGCCGGTCTTGCCGTAACCGACCACCAGCCGGCGCAAATCATTTTCGGCATTGGCAAAATTACACCGTCCACCGCCGGTAAGCAAAAGCTTCTTCCCTAAGGTTTCGTTCCTTTCGATGAGTATGGTTTCCGCTCCCGACCTTGCCGCCCAAATCGCGGCCATCATGCCCGCCGGGCCGCCGCCAATCACCGCCACGTCAAATTTATTTTTTGTTTGCACCATAGAAATTTGCGATACCTGTTTTATCGTCCTTAAAAATTATATTTCCCAAATGTATTCCCCGCCGCGGCGGGGCCAAAGATTACTTCCGGATTACCTTCCGACAAAAATACTTTTTCGGAGGGAATGGAATTAATATTCCGTTCAAGGAATCCTCGAAATCTGTAACTCCCCGAGACAAGACATCAGCTAGTTACAGATTTTTAAAACTTAATATCCCAATAATAATCCCTGCCATAATAATTGCAATACCCGAACTGTAAAAAATATCGGAAACTGCCGCGGCCTTACCCAGCGAACTTGTCAGCGAAAACATATAAGTCCAATCGTTCATCCCTTCTCCGAGCAGTGGCAGTTTGAGTGCAACCGCGTCGTCGGCATAACGCGCAACATTGGCACAACTCTGACCCAACCACAAAAGAAGCAGTCCCGCCGAATACCGGTCGCCCTTCCGAAAAAAATACGCGGCCAATGACAGCGGCACCAACAGCTGCATTATTGTTCCCCCTGCGACGGTGGCAATTCCCCCGAAAACCGAAAAAATGACATGGCCGGCTTCATGGAACATCAAGTCAACGTTGCCGAAAAAACCATAACCGTTCCGGTCGGCGGCACGCGCCAAGAAATAAACCGCGGCGGCGATGAACAACGCCGCCTTGGGGGAAATACGAAGTAATGTTTTTTTATCGGCGATTCCAATTAGTCAATTTTATCAAAAAATCGCCAGCGCGGCGATTCTTCGTGATCCATCCGAATACTAATAGTTACAGGCACATATCCGCCGGATATTGGCCATTTCCGGCCCCCAATAACATGAATAGGAAACTCCGACGCCCTGGTAGTAATAGCAAGTATCTTTGGCAATATCGTAATAAGGGACCCACCACCCGTTTTCATAATCCAATGAGCATTTGCCGCAGCCGGTCATTTTTTTGCCAATGGTACAATTCTCGTCATCGCCCCAATGCCAGCTATAAGCCGGATCGGCCGCGCAACCTTTCTGGCTGCAAAAATCCTCGCAGCCGGTGGCCGGATCGGCCAGATACCAGCAGCCGTATCTTTTCGCCGCGGTATCGTAAATGACTTCCCCGGAACAAGAAGTACATTCTCCCTTGTAGCATCTTTTCAGGTCGGGGTTAAAACCGGCCGGACAGCCGTAAAGCCCGGCGCCCCAATCGGTACTTATATCGACACACTGCCCGCCGTTGCAAGATTGGCAGGCGCCGCAATCGCTTTCACTGGCGCAGCCGCCAAAACTGCTGCCATCAAATCCGCGGGAAATCCTGGGACAATCCTGGGGACAATCGTATCCGTCCTCGCCTCCTTGACAAATACCGTCGCCGCAAACGGCAACCGCGGCCTCGGGAATACACCAGCATCCGGTCGGTGACATTTTCGTCGTCCCGTTAGGCAAGGTCATCGGCACCTCGCCGCATTTAACCGCCAACCCCGGGCAACAGGTCCTTCCAGATATCGCCTCGTTTTCCCCGGCACAGGAGTTATCGGACGCCTTACAATCCACGGGACAATTAAATTCGTCTTCCTGCTGGTTTTTTTGGCAAACGCCATTGCCGCAAGTATTAACCCGGTTTTCATTGGCGCAACAGCAAGTAACCCGGGTTGAAATATTGAATTTTGACAAAATGTTCACCGAAGAACATTCCGACAAAGCATACAGACATCCTTTCTCACGACACACCGAACCGCAATCCGGAACAGGGCAGTCGCTTGGACAGTTTTGAAAAGTTTCCCTAAAACCGCACGCACCGTCACCGCAAACTTCTTCACAATCCAAGGCGCAATTGGCCGGATTTTCGCCATCATCGCAAATATCATTGCCGCAGATTTGCGCGAGTTCATGACGATCGGATGCGCCACCAGTATCGTTGGCGGTAACGCATTTGCCGTTACCGATGCATGGATCCGTGAAATTTATCGACACCAGCATTACCGCCACAAAACCGGCAAAAAATAATATCGCCGCCAACACGAGCAAACTCCTATTTTTGATGATTTCCATTGTTATACTTCCGGCGTCAATGAAGCTCCCCCCGGGACAAACGCGACGGGGTATCTTCGTTGAACCGCCCTTCGCTTCGCTTCAGGCGCCCCCCCGCAAGATGCGGGGAGGAAAATCTTCATCCCCCGCTTCCTCCCGATTACGGGAGGTGCGCCGCCGCAATAGCGGCGGAAACGCGCGGAGTATTAAGATTTGTTCAATAAACTATTCCCTTAAGCTCTTCTTCCACCGCCGAATCATGCCCCACCTTATTCCCAAGCACCGCAATTATGGCATCCTGGCTGACGGTAAAGCGGTTATAAACCACACTACTGCCATTATCAACCTCACCCGAAAAACACTGCTGGCCGATCCAACGGTCCATAAAGAATTCTCCGACGGGAAGCGTGATATTCTTATTGGCAAGGCTTGAATATTTTACGCCGCCGATCACCGCCTTATTATTCGTATAATCCCGGGAATAGCTCACCACCACGCCGGCAACAGTGGCATTACTTCCCCCAAAGGACACTGTCTGACCGGGAACACCCGCCACTTTGGCGATCTCAACCCCCGACCCCATTGCCATGCACATATTTTGATTTATGTTGGCATCAAAGTAAATCACATCCCCCTTTGCGGGCACAAAAGACTTTACCTCGACAATATCGCCAATCTCATAGCCGTTACCGGCGTTCTTGATTGTTATGGTTTTCACTTCTTCAATTTTTGCCGGACAATCCTGTAAGCAATTGGAATTGTTTTCACCCGTTTCGCATTTGCCGTCGCCACATCCGGTCACCGGATAATCGATACAGCCTTCTTCAAGCGACGCCCAATATTTTTCCGCGCCGCAATTGCATTGGTATTTCGGCGTGCAAACCGCCGCGCAAGCCGTCTTTTCACCCAACCGTTCCGCCTTAGTCGCGGGAAATCCGCACGCGCGGCCGCATTCGGTCCACTCCCATTTACCGCCCATCGCCTTACACTGGGGTTCTTCGGATTGGCCCACAACAGGACAATCAGCCGCGCAACTTTCCGCGGTCTCACCGGCATCGCAAACGCCATTGCCGCATTTGGTGCATCTATAATACGAATTATTTACCAATGTCGCAAAAAGGCCGACACAGCATTTCCTGCCCGTACTTTCGAGGGAATACATCCCTTCTCCCTCGGCAAAACATCTTTCAGTTATCGGCGCGTCAGATTTATTGACGCAACAACATGTTCCCGCCACCGAGGTGTTAAACCTTTGCACCACTTTTTCGGACGAACAATCCGCGGCGGCGGCCTGTCCCTGCTCTTCGCACGCGATCTCGCAATAATTTTCCGGACAATCCTGCGGACAGTTGGCGATATCCTCCCCCAGATCGCACGTGCCGTTGCCGCACACCGGAATTATCGATTCGCTCACGCACTTGCCGCCGGAGCATGAATCCGGATGGTCGATTTTCATAGATATCGCCGCCGCGATCCCCGCCATCGCGATAACCGCCAGCAAAACCATTGCAATATTTTTTTTTGCCATTTATTTTTTTAATAACACTTCTATTTTACACCAAAAAGCCGCCCTTCTAAAGTGGGACGGCCTTAAGACTTACCATAGATATTATTCGATCTCGTAAGTGATGTTCACATTGGACTCAATCTTGTTCTGGCCGGTTTGGATTGCCGGCGCCGCCTCTTCGGTCATGCCGTTCGCTGCCGATTTATCATAGCTCAACGAATAGACCGGAGAGTAACCGCCCTCGCTAAAACCGGTGATATTACCAAGCTTAACCTCCAATTGCTTTGCCAGCGCATCGGCCTTGGTTTTAGCCTGGTCGATCGCCTGCTTGCGCGCCTCATCCTGGAGAGTTTCAGGCTTATCGATCGTGAATTGCAAATCGCCAACCTGGTTGGCACCCGAAGCGGTCGCTTCCGTGATGATCTGGCCAACCTTGGACATATTATCCTTGCGGATCTTAACCGTCAGCGTTTGGTTGATATCATAGCCGGATAATACCCGCGTCCCCATCGGATAATAAACATCCGGGGACGAAGCCGCGACCGCATCCTTTACATAATCATAGCGGGGATTGATATTGAATCCGCTGGTACGCATGTCTTCTGCGGCCACGCCCAGGCTTTTAACCACATCGATGATCGCATTCATTTTCTTGGTATTATCGTCCATGGCGGCACCCACGGTCGCGCTTTCACTGACCACCGAAAGATCCATCATGGCCAGATCGGGACTTGCATAAACTTCGCCGGTTCCCGTAACCGTGATTGTGTTCATCGATGCCGCGTCGCGGCCGATGTACTTATTCGCCTTAACTGAATTAAATGCCAATATCGCCACATAAACCGCAAGGGCCGCAAAAAGCACTCCGGCGGCCATTGCCATAAATCCCGACTTCTCGCCAAATATTGTATTTTCCATATTGTATTTATCGATTATTGATAGCCGTTCAAGCAACCGACCTTTATGTTTAACGTACGCTAATTATATCAAAAAGACGCAAATCAAGCGATAATTTATCGCGCCCGTGCCAAAGGGTTATAGCGAAAAGCCGCACCCAAAGGCGCCGCTCTAACTCGTTTTTACCTCGGATATCCTGCCAGATGTCGGTCAAACCGCCAGAATGACACTAAAACAAAAATCGTTTACCCAAACTACCCGGAAATTAGCGGGGACAAGCGCAAGTACAAATTCTTGCGCCGGTGACGGGACGGCCGGCAATATCTGTCTCCAGCGTACCACAATTGAATGAACCGCCCGCAGTTAAGCACTGCCGGCTTTCTTCGCCGCTAGGCTCCCTTCCCGTGATCGCGCGGTCACAAATTCCGGTAGCAATAGTGGTAGCGATAGTGCCAACTACCGGCGTCATTGTTGCAGGAACAATAACTCCATCCGTCCGACCATTATTGCGCAAGGAATCCGGCGCCGAAATTTCCAGGATTGACTCGCTCACAAAAAAAATCACCCAAGCGGTCAGCGCCCCGATCATGGATGAAACCAAAACTATCGCTAACCAGTTCGTCTTTCCTTTTTCAAATAATAAATTCTTCATCATTGTTTACGTTATTATCTTTTCCCGACATTATTATTTTAACAAAAAATTTCCTAAATGGCGATATTTTTTTATTCCATAAATCGCAAACTCAAACTTCCGCCAGTACCAACCTCATCATCGCGACAATGACGACAAATAGAAGACCGCTCAGAACACATACCTCCGAATTCTTGGCCACCCCGGTCGAATAAAAACGCTTCATTATCGAATGAAAAAGATAAAAATGGCCCGCGGCATAAAACAGCCGGACCGTAAAATACAACCAGAGGAATCCCAAAAATAAACTGCCCCGGGGCAGAGCCCCGAGGTATTCTGCCAGTTGAATAAATCCCCAATAAGAACCAAACTACCTTCAAACAAAAACGAGACCGATCCCATGATCGCGGAAATCATCACCGGAACCGCATAACCGGCGTTAGGGATGTTTCTCATTTTTAAAACGGAATACAGCGCCAATGCATACAGAAAAACCATTACCAGTATCACGAACAACAAACCAAAAATAAAATAAATAATCTCCATGCCAATACTTGTTACCTTATCTGATATTGCCTTAACAAAAAAACAGAAAATGTCAGCCATTTTCTGTTTTTTTTCGCATCAATGCGTCACGTGGTACCGGTAATCGTCGTAATTTCCCAGATAGGAATTTAGTTTGCCATTCTTCACTTCCCAAATGTTGTTGCAGACTTCGTTTAAGATGTAGCGGTCATGGCTCACCAGGATTATCGTTCCTTTATATTCATTAAAAACCTTGGTGATTACTTCCTTGCTGGGCAGGTCCAAATGGTTGGTCGGCTCATCGAGCAATAACAAATTAAGTTTTTGCAGGATCAGTTCGGCCAGCGCCACCCGCGCCCGCTCGCCGCCCGACAAGCATTTTACCTGTTTTTTCTCCACGTCCCGGGGTGAGAACAACATCGCTCCCAAGACGCTCCGGATCCGCTCTTCGCTTTCGATCGTCTTTGAGGCCACTTCATCCAAGATCAATTTTTCCGGGTCGAGATGTTCGTGGGCCTGCGCATAATAACCGACCAGGGCCCGCGAATCGACAATGATTTTTCCTTTCAATAGCGGTATATCACCCAGAATGCTTTTCAACAGAGTAGATTTGCCCATACCGTTATTGCCAATGATCCCAATCTTATCGCCCCACTCAACCTCGATCTTCCCCTCCTGGGCAAACAGCGGCTTGTCTTGCGGCCCGATGCCGATATTGTCCAGTTTTACCACACTGCGGCAAAGCCGGGTTCCCGCATCCAGTTTGATGCGGATCTCGCTGCCGGGATCCCGGGGCTGTTCGATACGCTCAATCTTGTCCAGCATTTTAATACGGCTTTGTACACTGGCCGCCTTGGTGGCCTTATAGCGGAAACGGTCAATAAATTCTTGCTGTTGCTTTAAATAGTTTTGCTGGATTTTGTAATCCTTTTGCTGTTTCTCCCGCCGCGCCTCCTTTTCAACCACGTATTCCGAATAACGGCACTGGTATTTCTCCAGACCGGTATGCGTCAACTCATAGGTTTTATTGCAAACCTTGTCCAAGAAATACCGGTCGTGGGCCACGCAAATTATCGCCTTGTTCCAGTGGAGCAAAAAATTTTCCAACCACTCGCAAGTCTCGATATCCAGATGGTTCGTCGGTTCGTCCAGGATTATGACATTGGGGTTGGCCAACGCCACCTTGGCCAGCGCCAGCTTGGTGCGCTCGCCGCCGCTCAATGTCTCGATGGTGCGCGTCCATGCTTCTTTACCAAACCCGAAGTCCGTCAACAACCGCTCAATCAACCCCTCGTGGCGGTAACCGTCGCTGGCTTTGTATTCCTCAAGTAATTTCAGGTAATCAGCAATATCGCCCTCCGGCAGGTTGCCTTTTTTGTCTCTGTCTTCATAGAAATTTTTTTGGTCCATCATTCCCTTCATCTTGGGATCGGCCGAATGGATCTCGTCAAAAACTGTGTTTTGTAACGAAGTCCAATGGGTTTCCTGCGGCAGATAGCCGATACGGGTCACGCGGTGCAATTCGCGCGAACCTTCGTCGGGATCTTCCTGGCCAATGATGATTTTGAGCAAAGTGGATTTACCCATGCCGTTGGCGCCCACGATCGCGATCCTTTCACCGGCCATCACCCTCATCCGCACCCCTGAAAAAAGCTCCTCCTTGCCATAGGATTTTGAAACATCTTTAACGATCACCAAAGGATCGCCGCTCGACACGGCACCGCCTTGGGCGATGGTTTTTGGGATTCTAATTTTATTTGTTTTTATTTCGTCCATGATTTTTAAACCCCATCCCGCTTTTCAAACAAAAAACAGGGTTTGCTTAGGAATATGCGCTCCAGCGCAAAAATCCGCCGTCTTTAAACGGTTAGCAAATTCCCTGTCACGTTGTTAACTTAACCTCCTGCTTATCGAAAAAAAGTTTCATATCATCACATTAACATCGAAATTATATCACATAATCCCAAAAAATCAATAGCAACCCCATTGACAAACACAGCTATCGGTTTATACGCAAAAAATGCGGCCGCGGTCGATTTTTATTGCATCGCGTCAAAATTGACAGCGGCACTTGGAATGCTAAAATCAAACCATATAGTGCGTATCTCCTGAGCTTCTCGTTCGGGAAACGCCAAAAATAGCAGTGGAAGGAATTTCCCTCCATAGCTCTCTTTTCCCGCCCCTTCGGGGGCAGGAACAGCTCAAAATGCGCCTTCGGCGCTTTTTGAGTTAAGTCGCCTTTTGAGCTATTATTAATTAATCCGGCCGGCAATGAGAAAGAATGAATATGGTATTCCGACATTTGAAAGTAAGGGATAAAAATCATCCGCTTCTAAAATTCCTGCGTGTTTTCGGGAAAACCATCCTGGCAATATCGGCCGGCGTTTTTGTGATCGCGATCCCCATGATACTCGACCGTGAAATCCTGGTCCCGCTTTACGCAAAATCATATACGGCCGCCCCCTTCTCTTGTATATATGAAGAATCATTCGGCGCATTGATAAAATTCAAATTCCAGCCCGATGGCGCCGCACGATACGCCACCCCCGCCTATTCGATCCGGGAAATTCCGGAAAAAGGAAAAACCGTGGTCACTTTCGAAAATACCGCCGACATGCGCGGCGAATTCGCCTACAACGACGTGGTTAACGACCCATTAATCGAGCGCCTCGATTACCAAATAAAAGACGGCAAATTCGTTGTTGAGATAACCCGGAGAAACGCCTATCTGCCGGCGCGCGTCGCCACTGAAGGCCCGCTAGTAACCATCATCCTCCCCCCCGGCAACGCCAATTATCCGGCCATCGCCAACCAAAAACCCGCCGATAATTCCGCCGCCTTCCCGGCAAAACACCCGATAAGTTTTGACGCGAACCTGGCCTCGCCTTTGGAAATCGCGTACGTTATTTTCGACGGCCAACCCGCGCAATTTTCAATCAACCAAACCGCCACCAGCACTTATGCCTTTGTTTTCGAAAAAGAACTCAAGATCGACACCGACTATTCTGTCAAAGCAATAATTACCGACCGCAACGGCCGGACCTCGATCACCGCCTGGGAATTCACCGGCCAAATCCCCAGTGCCGTCATCCTGGGCAAGGATCGTTTCAAATACTTGGGTTGGTGGGGACAAATCGCGGCCAGCGGCGTCACGGTACGGAAAGGTGCCGGTATTACCTCGGATAAAACAGGGACGCTGTCTTCCGCGGAACGAGTCAAAGTATTGGAAGAAGTTTTTGGCGAATGGGTGGGCAATAACAATCTTTGGTACAAAATAGATGGCGGGAAATACGCCGGCAATTACGTTTTTTCCGATTACGTAACCCCGATGTTGCAGCCCCAAGCGCCCCGGGATTTTACGATTCCCGAAGGCGTTAACCAGGGCGATAACTGGCTTGACGTAAACCTTACCCAAAAGGTGCTCACGCTTTTTGCTTACGACAAACCGTTATTCGCCACCTACATCTCCCCGGGCCGCAAAGGAAACGAAACCCAAACCGGTATTTACCGCATTTGGTATAAGCTTAAAAAAACCGACATGCGCGGCGGTCCACCCCTCCATTCCTACTACTACCATTTGACCGATATTCCCTGGACGATGTTTTACAATTATGACTACGCGATCCACGGTACCTACTGGCACGACAAATTCGGCATGCCGCAAAGCGCCGGTTGCACCAATATGACGCAAGGCGACGCCAAATACATCTTCGATAACACCCTGCCCAATATCTCCAGCGACAAGGAGGCCGCCTTTGCCCGCGGCGAAAACAATCTGGGTACCGGCACGGTCGTCTACAACCACGAATAACCTCAATGGTGAAACTGTCAAAAACAAAGAAAAATTTATTTTCTGTCCTCGCCGCGGTTGCGGCGGTTTTTCTTTTATACGCCCATTGGGAAACCTATTTGGTCGAAATTGTCGCCACCACCGTCACCAATGGAAAAATCCCCGCGGAATTTGCCGCCAAAAAAATCGTCTACATCGCCGACATCCACTGCGGCGAAGGTTTTGAGATCGGACGCCTCGACAAATTGGTCAAAACAATAAACTCGCTAAACCCCGATATTTTATTGCTGGGCGGCGACTACGTAAGCCGCAACGGCAAAGACACCACCGCCTGTTTTGCCAAAATTCCAGATATCATCGCCCCGCTAGGAAAATTCGGCGTCCTGGGAAACCACGATATCGAGGCCGGTAAAGAAAGCGTCAAGAAGGCGATGCTGGATGCCGGAATCACACCGCTGGTCAACGAACAACGCGAGATAACTGTCGGCGGCGCAAAAATTTCCATCGCGGGCGTCGATGAAACTTGGTATGGCAACCCCGATGGCGCCGCCGCGACAAAAAATTCCCGCGATTTTGTGGTCTTCTTGAGCCACGACCCCGGGTATCTGGAGCAATACGCCGCCAACAGCTCCCAACTTCTGCTGGCCGGCCACACCCACGGCGGTCAAATAACCTTATTGGGGATTCCTTTCGCGGGTTTAATACACGGCAAAAATTATAAATACGAAAAGGGGATTTTCTACGAACCAAACCGGACCGTCATCGTCACCAACGGCATCGGCACCGGAATCGTCCCCCTGCGTTTTTTTGCCCGGCCGCAGATAAATATCATTACCCTGCAAAATTAACCCAAAAAGAACAAAAAGCGCGCCGCATGATGCGGCGCGCTTTTTGTTCCGAAAGATTTTCGCTAACGGACAATAAGATGGACCTCAAACGATACCGAAGGCGCGGCGCACGGCGGCATCGCCGCACGGCAAACGGGATCCCCGGTCGCGGTCAAATCGGTATCGCCCGGCTTTAAGGTTTGGTAAACTCCCTGTGCCCCGCGAATGACGGCAATCCCCACTACGCGGCGGGCAATCGTCTGGTCGACCACCGCCACTTTCCAGTCGTACCCCTCGCCCAAGTTAACCAAAAAAGTATCTCCAACCGCCAAAGTAATGTTTGTCTGGTTGTCGGAACGCGTCACGGTTTTTCCCGAAGGAACCGGCGCCGTGGTTCCGGTCTCGATCCCGGTAAAGATAAAGCTCTCCGCCATTTTTTTAATTGGCGCGGCAATATCCGCATCGCGGTTAAGGTTGGTGCATTCGGCCTCGTATTGCGTGCCGCAATAAGCTCCGCACCCGTCAAAACCGCAGGCCGAATGCGATTTGACCATAAAATCAATCACGGCCGCGCCGCCGGTTTCGCTTGGAAAGACGTAACAATAATTCGTATAAAGCTGGCCGGCCCCAATGTCACTTCCAAGATATAGATCGTAAGCCAAACCGGCCCGGGTTTTTCCCGGAGTCCCGGCCGGAACATTGCCGGTTTGGTCGTGGATATCCGGACAGCCTACCGCCCGCGGATCCTGGCCGTCCGGCACAAAGACCGCGGCCGGAGGCCACACCGTCGGACTCCAGACATTGGCCCCAAAATCCGCCGGATATTTGAAAGAAAAAATATTTTCGCGATCTGTGTAAGTAAGCCAGCCCGCCGCCGGATCGATTTGTTCCGGCAAGGTTTCGACCGTTGTCGTCGCCCCTTGCGAATCGGGCTGGTTTGATGCGGGCGGATTATTCGCCGAATTTTGCGCCATCATCGTAATCGAAATAACCGCCCCGATCGCCAGGACCACCATCGCAAAAATCAGGATAACGCTGTTTTTATTCATACCTGTTTTATTTAATTAAGACCCAGGATATTCCAACCGCATTAATTTTTCATGACTTCCCGGATGGATCTATTTTAGACTGGAGTCGCCGTCGTTGAATTTCTCGTCAACATGGCAACCGTTGCAAAATGGTTTGTTGCTTGATTTTCCGCACCGGCAAAGCGTGACGCGGTTGCGCGTTTCGTAAACTTTCCCGTCGGCCGATTCGATTTCTATACCGCCCCTAACCCAAACCGGGCCGCTGACTCGTTTTTGCGGGTCTTCAATCAAACCAATCCCTTTCTCAATTTTAGGTTCGATGGCATCCCTGGTTTTTTTATCGCGCGCCACCAATCGGCCCGAAGGGCACAGGCAAGCCTGGCGTACCGCTTCTTTTTTTGTATGCGCGTCGCTTGAATTTTGCGTATTATTCCAAACGTCACCCTTTTGGTCGTGGCAAAATCGCGCCCGCGCGCAAAGCTCGGGCAGGTCATCCAGCTCCAGCCCCGGCCCGCTTATCGTTTCGCACCGCTTGGCAAAACCCGACTTTGGCGCCGTCTCGGTCCCGTCAAAACCGATCCGGGTATGGGTACCGTCACAAAACGGCTTGTTGGCCGACTTCCCGCACCGACATAAAGCATAATCGTTAGTACAGTCGATTTCCCCGGTCTTCTTGTAACCAATCGAATCGCCGTTCTCATCGGCAATAATGATCTCCTTAGCCAATGGCAACCCGCCCCGGACCGAATAAGGACCGTCTTTTAAAATTTTGATTTTTGTTTTTTTATCCGCCATAGAATTTATATTTTATAAAGGAATTTCGCCTCCCGTGGTACGAAACCACGGGCGTCAACCAAAGGATGTTTCCTTGAGAGATTACTCCCGGATTACCTAAGGAATCCTCATCCATCGGTTCCCCGGGCAAGCCCGGGGTCTACCTCTGGATAAATTATTATTTTATTCCAATATGCGGACGTCACCGTCCACCGACGGCGCTTTAATTATCAAAATTTCAGTACCTCTATCGGCGGCCAAGGCGCGGCCGGGAGAACCGGATCCCCTGAAAACATATTCCCGGGAATTAATCTCAATTTGTTCGCCGTCCATTTCGACCGTAAACTTCCCCTTCGGGACGATTACGATTTCATCCATCTGTTCGTGGATATGAAGCTTACCCGGATAATCGGCAGGACCCGGCTTTAAAAAACTTACCTCTACTTTATCGCAATGAAACCCGCTTTCGCCCGCCAGCTTGGTCCCCACCAGGCAGCCGCCCGCGGCGGCATCCAGAGTTCCCTTCTTGTGCATGTTTTTTGATTAAACTAAAACTCCGAATATAAAGATTAAAGCCGCGCCGCCCAAGATTATCCAGCTAAAAAGCGATCCTTTTTGGCTTGCCGGCCGGTTACCGACCAGTAATCCCAGCAAGCGGTGGCTAAACCGCACGACCACCGCGGCCACGACTACCAGTACCCCGGCAATCTCGTCAAACAATCCGGCCAGCGCCCCCAGCAAGGGAGCGACCCCGGACGATACGCCTCCCAGCAGATCGCCCACATTTTTATTCGCAATATCCGTCTGCGGCAAATTCATGATCCCGCTCCCGACCTCGGCGGGGGTGGCTTTTAAAACCGTGTCCGCCGCACCACCAAAAACCGCACTCAACGGCGACGCAAAAATAAACTCGTAAGCGCCGGCAATCACAAACAACACCGCCAATGCTACCGCGACGGCCGCAAAGAGCAGATCGCTCCAAACCGATCGGAAAACCCGCGGCGCGTTATAGTTTAGATTCTGTTGCCAATTATTGCTCTGGCCGCGATACCTTCCAATCATTGACCGCAACAAATTATTCATCAACATTTTTTTAAATCCACTCATTTTTGTATATTATGTTTAATTATTAAATCCATTATACATCAAAAACAGCAACAAAAATTTTCCAAATGAATCTTTCAGGCTTATGCCGCGGGGTATTTAATAAAAAAATTCATTCAATTAAGAATGAACCCTTCAGGCTTTCCGGGATCACCGCTTCCGGCGGTAATTGTTCATCGACATATATTTTGGCCACGATCAGCCCCCGGTCGTCTTTTACGGTCATTTCCGCCGCCTCCGAAGCCGCGAAAGCAAATACAAATAACAATTCGTTTACCGTCACCCGAAAGTTGATGCCGCAACACAATTTGCGATACATGGCCCGGTTCAACCATATTTCTGCGATTACCTGCCCGGCAACAAACTTCGCCGGGATAGCCATATCTTCAATCGTTATCGTAATTTCATCCTCGACTTGCCCGTTGCCGTCAACCGCCATTGTCATCGGGCCGCCGCCAATACCCTCAATTACCGCACCAGAGATCACTCCATACCCCCTTAACCATCTGCCAAATTTGCCGGCCGCAAGATGCCATAAATCCTGACAATCGCAAAATTAATAATACCCCCCATACAGGCCTTCCCTTATCTGGTTTACTGCCGCCACGATCAAGTAATATCCCATAACGCAACCATCGCAGAATTCTTCATTTCGTACCGACACATTCACGATACTCCCTTCCCAGGCAAAACCGAAAACCCAGAGATACTCCGACGGGGAGCTTTCGACAATCTTGAAATCAACCGATTTGCCCTTGATATCCAAATCCAATTCGCCCGTCGTCAACCAGCGGGAAATATAATCCAGCGTGAATATATCCTCGCCGGAAAGCGGCGGAATATTCTCCCGGACATCCAGATTGGGCATCGCCATTAACGTCTCAATAGCTTCTAAGACGCTCCCACCCCAAGCCCGCGCGTAACCACCAGCCGAATTATACCTCTTTCCTTCCATTTCATATAAATCCCGCGGCCAGGCGGTAACATGGGCCTCGCCGGCGATAACCGAAGAATATATCGAAAATTCCGTAAACCCGCCCATTCTCTTGCGGCCGATTATAAATTTTAAAAAACTGGTTTCTTCGTCCATCGCCTAAGCCCCTCCGTATCGCTTTAATTTTTTGCCTTTCTCGGTATAACAATCAATTCCCGCGCTCGCCCGACAAATCATTACCCCGTCCGCAGTTTGGGTAACCTGGTCATTTGCCCCCAGGGCGACTTCTTCGGTCCAGCCAACCTGCATTACCCGGCTGCCGTCAAGCGCTTTCGTAACCGACGCCACATCCCGGCTTTGAATGTTAAAATCAACAACACTGAAGACTATCAGTAGTGCCGCCAAAAAAATCATCACCATACCGCCAAAAAATAATGCCTTTGATTTTGACATCTCAATCACCCTCCCGAAATTATAAATTTTTATGCCGATTTGTCAATTAACGACAAAAATGACGGCAACGAATAAAAGCCGGTCTACTTTACTTGACTAAAGTGATTTGTTTTGATACGATTTGTCTAATGAAATGGGATATCCCCGAATACGAATATTTGGTCCAGGCATTTTTAAACCTCAAAAACCGCGACGAGGCGCGGCGTTTTTTGCGTGACTTGCTTACCAAAGACGAAATAAAAGAATTTTCGGGACGCTTGGCCGCGGCAAAAATGCTGTCCGAGAAACGCCCCTACTCCTCCATTATAAAAGCCACTGGTTTAAGTTCCACCACCGTGGCCCGGGTTTCCAAATACCTCAAAAACGGCCGCGACGGCTATAAGTTGGTGCTAAACCGCCTCCATCACACCCACCCCTTGCGGGAAGAGACCGGCGGCGGTTAGTGTTTTTAATTTTATCCTAATGCCCCCGATCCCTTCCCGGAAGGGTTTTTTGTTATTCGCTTTCGGAAGGTATAGTTCTTTGAGAAACGAGGTTTTCCGATGATAAAGTTGACATATTGTGACCCGACCGATATGTGCGGCTATCACGGCTGCGGCAAAGTTAGCGCCGCCGATCGCTGGAAGTACCGGAAGGGCGGGCGGCCTAAAAGCAAGCCGGGAGAAACTTTTTATGGCGGCGATCCGTTAATTTGTCCCGACTGCGGTAAAGCCGCCACCGATAAAGAAATTAACGAGTACAATTATTGGACGATTGTGGATCCAAAACAGAGAAGCATCGCCAAAAAGATTTTAGCGCCAAAATTTTAAAAGCATTGCCGATGGCAATGCTTTTTAATGATATGACGGCGAACAGGAAAACTCTTTTCACTCATTGGATTTCACCGATTTTAGTCTCCAAAGAATTTTTCCGGTTCGTTGGTTGTGATCGATTTGATTCCCGCGCCCTTCAGCCGCTCGGCCTCCTCAAGGCTGTCAACGGTCCAGGTCCCGATTCCAACACCTTCCTTTGCCGCCCTATCGACAAAACTCAACAGGTCTTCATCGCTCAATTCAAGCAATTTATGGTCGGGAATAATATACTTGGCGCCGATCTGCTTGGCAATCGCAATCGGATCCTCCGACGCCGGCTTACCTTTTTCGGGTTTGTGCTCGTATAAAAATCCCGTATCGATATCGACAAAACCGTCTTTGCGCATTTTATCGACACCCTCCAGCGTAATTAAATCAAAGGAAATAATCTTTGTCTGCGGTCCCAAAAGCTGCGCATAATTTTTTAACATTTCCATTACCCCCTGGGCGGCCTGCAAGTCTTTGACCTCAATATCCAGCGGCACTTTTGGCTTATCGGGGTTAGCCTCCTGGTATGCGGCAACCATTTTAAACACTTCTTCCAGCTTGGCCAGCTTCTCATACTTTCCGGCATCACCCTGTTTTAAATTTTCCGGATCGTCGTGCCAAAGCTTTAATTCACCCTCGGATTGCCAAACATCAAACTCGATACCCACGCCAAAATCAACCGCCCGCTTCAATGATTCCAATGAATTTTCCCGCGGCATTCCTTCCCCTTTTTTCGCGTTGGTTTCGTCCTTGCCCACGCCGCGATGGCCGCGAACATCCGCCTTGTTCAACTTTTGGGGAATGATTTCCCTCTTTTCAACCGGCGGCGTTTCCTCAAATTTACCAGAAAAAGTTTCCATATTTTTACTACTGATTAAATTTGTAATTAGAATTAATAATTTTACCACTTTCACCCTATTTAGTCGAAATTAAAACAAAAATCGCCCTCAGAGGCTGTCTAAAAAAATGATATTTTATCAAATACCAATAACTGCCGGACCCAAAATCATGCATTTTTTATCGAAAAAAGCAGCCCTTTGCCCCAGCGAATTAAATAATTCACCAAAGACCCAGATTTTGCCATCTGCCAATATTTTTGCTTCCAATATTCTTTCTTTATTATGAGATAAAATGACACTGGAGAACGTTCTTCCCTCATTAATATCATTTTTTGATAAAATAATTTTTGATTCACGCGCAGGATCTGAGTATGCATGGATGTTAAAGCCTTCTCCACTAACGATAACCTTATCTCCAAATTCCGCCATTTTATTGCCTTCGCTATTATAGATATACCCTCCAAATACAAAAAATCCATTCATATTAATAATTGAAAAAATAATTTCTTTTTCTTCTCTCAATATAAAATTATCAAATTTGCACGTTCCTGCGATAATCTTCGATTCATTTTGATTTATTGCGGGCGAGTTCCCTGGGTTATTTTCCCACTGGTTACTAATTATCTCAACGCATTCTTTGGGATCAACAATTTCTATGTTAAATTTATTTTTTATAATTTCTCTTTTACTCAAATAATGAACGTCATTATTCACGAAATAATCCCTGTTATTGATTGAGTGAGTATCTAAATGTAGTGCGTCACGAACTCTATTTTTTGTCTTTACTCCATCTTGCATCGCAATCCCCGGGAAAATCATCTTGTAAATTTCATTAAACCGGCTTTCTCCATCCTGAAAACCCCAATTACTATGACTATGGCCATATAAATTAATTCCGTAATCTGTCGCCAAAGATTTTGTCAACTCTTTTAAATTTTTTTTCCCGATTAAATTCTGTATGTCATCAGTTTCCTTTTCCAAAACATCTGATTTGATCAAATCTATCCATCCTTTATTATTCCATTCGGTAAGTAATTTTATTTCATCTGGAAATTTTTGGATAGCCGGATTAGCAGCAAAACAGCTACTATCAATTGTAACTTGAAAAATTCTCATAATTTATCTAATTATTGCTTCAAAAATATCAATTCCAAACTTCCATGACACAATCGTCGCAGTCAAAATTCAAGCGGAATTTTTTGCCATCCTGGACCAGGAACAGGGGTTCTTTTAAATCCTGCTCCGGCGCGCCTTCTTTGGGGCAGCAACCCAAAAGATATTTCAGGCAATGTTTGCAGGTCATCACCTTCTTGCCCTTGGTATTTCCCAGTTGCTCAAACGCCAGCTCGGTCACCCGGGCGCCATGGCGTTTGTAAAACTCTTTGGCCAAGCTATTGGCAACATTAAACGAATAATCCAATTCCAAATGCGGGTAATGGTGGTCGGTTTTTTTATGAACGGCGACAATCCTGGGATAATTTTTCATCCGCTCCTCAAAAAGCGCGGCGGCGGCGGCACGGCGCCACTCGTTTAAAACCGACAGCGGCACAAAATACGGTTGGTCAAATTTAAATGAAAAATCGCGGGCCGCAAAGATCGTCTCGCCCAGCTTGGAAAATTGCTGCTTCCAGGAGGTTTCCACGAATTCCGGCTTTTGGGCCGGTTTTTTCTCAAAAACAAATTCCTTGGCAACGGAATTCCCATCCTCATCTTTGGCGATAACCGCAAACCCGTCTTGGGTTTCACTAAATACAAAATCTGCCATGACCCGCCGCCCGAGGCCGCCTGACACCTTCTTTTCAAATTCCGGGTCCAGATTGCGATAAATCTCGATCCCGGGTTTGACCGGCTGCCATTTGGCCGGATAAATCCGACCGCCCACCACCGAATTAATGTTCACCCCGGTCAGTTTTCCGTCCGCACCAATCCAACAGATCCCGTCGCCATTGGTCAGGTCATGCTCGCGGTCCAAAACGAAATTATCGCCGCCGATGCTTTTTATCTTGCCAATGGATTTTCCCAGCGACTTTTGGCTGTCCAAAGAAACGATATCCTTTTGCCGGTCCCGGAAAAAATAATCAGTATAGCCCCGGTTAAACGTCCTCTCCAGATCGGGCTCAAAACCCAACTCGATTTGGCCCGAAGATTGTTTTTTGTATGCGCCATTGTTGGCGGCAATAATTACATCCAGGCGGCGGCGGTAAGCGGCCACGACGTTTGCCACGTAAACTTCGTTTTTCAGACGGCCCTCGATTTTAAACGAGGTAACACCCGCCTCGATCAGCTTTCCCAGCGAATCAAAAAGATTAAAATCTTTCAACGACAAAAGAAATTTGCTTCCCACTAAAACCTTCCCCTCGGAATCGACCAGCGAATACGGCAGGCGGCAGGCCTGCACGCATTTGCCGCGATTGGCGGAGCGCCCGCATAATGCCTGACTCATATAGCACCGGCCCGAAAACGAGACACACAACGCGCCATGCACGAAAGTTTCCAAATCGACGCTTGTCTTTTTACGAATGTCTTTTACCTGATCCAAGCTCAACTCACGCGCCATAATCACCCGCGAAAATCCGGCATCTTCCAAAAATTTTACCTGGTCAGCCTCATAATTGTGTGTCTGGGTGCTGGCAAACAAAGGGATCGGCGGCAGGTCCATTTCCATGACCCCCATATCCTGGACAATGACCGCGTCAATACCGGTCTCGTAAGCCTTGTATATTGTCTCCTTTACCGCCGCCGTTTCGGTATCAAAAAAAATTGTATTAATGGGCAAATAAACTTTGACGTAATATTGGTGCGCAAAATCAACCAATTCCTTGATGTCTTCCCAGGAATTGGCCGCGACCGCGCGCGCACCAAAAAGCGGCCCGCCGATATATACTGCGTCCGCCCCAGCCAGCACCGCCAGTTTGCCGGTATTTTTATCCTTGGCCGGCGCTAAAAGCTCTAATTCTATTTGTTTATTTTTTTCCATTTTTCATGAAGAGTATACCTCTGCCGGAATTAAAAAAACGGAGATAAACTAACCCGAGGCCTCCGCCGCCTCCAAGAATACCACGTCGGTCCGGGGAATATCCGCGGCAAAAGGACTAATTTCTCCAAAACTGATTGACAATATCCCGGGCTTATTTTCTTTAATAAACACTCCCTTCATTCCCTTATATGGGCCGTTAATAACCTCAATATCGTATCCCATAGCCACAGCATAATCATTTTCCACAAAAGTTCAAGCTAATTAACCCGCGAAAGCTATAAAGTGATTTCCTGTTCCGGATACCACGGCGGCACGCAAACCAGCATTAACTTCATCTTCCCTTTATAGGTAAATCCGGTTCCCTTCGGAATTATCACCAGATCACCCGCACCACATTCTTCTCTTTTGTCTTCCATCTCAAAATAGCCGTTGCCTTCCAAAACAAGATAGGAATAATCGCATTCACGCTGCAAAAGTTTCGTGTTTATCCCGTCTTCGACTTCAAGATAAACAAATTGCGCCGATTTATTCAAACCCTCTGTCGGAAAAATTTTTCCCTTATGGCCGATTTTATCGAATGACCAATCTTTCGGCAAATGAAATACGTGTACCATAATTTAATTAATTTTTTTAACGATATCCGCCAGCGGCCGCAGGGATCCGCCTTTGATTATCGCGTCGAATTTTTCAAAAATGCAATCGTAATAATTTGCGTCCCGGCCTTCGTCCCCATTCGCATCATCGATAAACACGCGGAATACGTTTTCCCGTCCTTTCGCCATCGTCGCGTCTTCAATGTTATCGCCAGCCAATATCGTATTGGGACGACCGCACCGCAATTCCCCAATCTGGCAATGGCCCTTTTCGTGTTTATTGAAATTATGGATAAGCAAATCCCGGTCCCAGCCGCTGACAAAACCGGCCGCGTCAAAATGAAGGTTTGTCGATAATATCCGCGTGGGAGCTATCTCGAATTTTTGGCACCACAATTCGATCACATCCCTTATCCCGGCCGAGATAATAACCGTGGGAATGCTTTTTTACCGCAAACATCGAATAGCTCTTTGACCCCCGGCCGGATGGGAATCGTCTCCTCAACCTCAGAGACCAAATCAAGCCATTTTAAATTGCCGCCCTTATACAGGTTAAGGCATGAAGACCACCATTCCGCGGCCTCAACGGCAGTCATTTTACCGCTCAATTCCATAGGTCGGTACTTTTTATAAAGTTCATCCGCAGCCGAGCGGGCCGCCCCGGGCAACCGGGAATTAAGCAGTTTCCAAGTGGAAACATCCTTGCCTTCTTGGTTGCGGCTGGGAGTAAGGGTGCGGTCAAAATCCAAAACCGCGTGCAGCTTATCCGCGCCCGCCTTGCTCATCATCTCCAGCTTGGCAATACCCGCCCGAACATCGCCAAATATCAAATTATTTTTAATTCCATCCACTATATCAAAATATTTATTATGGCCTCCCGGCAAAAAAATTTATGCTCTCCGCGGCCAGCCGCACGGCAAATAACACAAAGGCCGCCGAAAATATCTTGAAAGCGGCGGGCACAAGGTTTTTCTTTACCAATAACGGCCGAAAGCGCGAAAAAACAAAAACCACGCCCGCAGTCGACGCCAGCCACCCCAATTCAAACCCCGCCAGAAATACAAATTGCCCCAAGGGCAACAACTGGCGCAACAAAAAGGCCATCGGCACGCACACCGTGATCCAATAAAGCCAGAACAACCCGTTGCAAACCATCAAAAAAAATATTTTTGCGAAAGAAAAAACCTCCCCTCCTTCACCAATGTCTTTTACTTTCCACAACCGGGCGGCAAACCACAAAAGGATCATCGCGCCGACAAACGAAATCGCGTAAAAAAATGATTGCGGCACGTCAACCAGGGAAAACGCGACCAGCACCAAAACCGCCAGAATTATTTCCGAAAACATTGCCCGAAAAATAACCCCCAGACTCTTGCCAAACCCTTTTCTGAGCGACTCGGCCATCGCGGTCGTCAAAACCGGCCCGGGAACCGCCCCACCGATAAACCCAACCACAAACGCGCCAATTACCTGGTCAATGATTCCCATTATGCCGGTATTTTAATTTTATGTCGCGGTAATCTCGCCGCAAAAATTCGTCCCCATCATTCCCCGGATCGTTTCCATATCCCGCGTCTGCGCCATAATCCACATCAATTTTGCCGCCACCGCTTCCGACGTCATGTCGAAAGCCGAAATCGCGCCCGCCTCCAGTGCGGATTGCCCGACCTCGTAAATCATGCGCGTCGATCCCTTAACGCATTGCGTCGCCACCACCACCGGGACATTGTTTTTGACCGCTTTTTTAATTGCGGGCAACAGGGAAAACTCGCCATTGGGAATATTCCCGGCCCCATACGAATTAAGAATGATCCCCCTGCAGCCGCAATCAACCGCTGCTTCGATATATTTGCCGTCCAAACCCGGGAAAAGCTGGAAAAATACGATCTCGCTCTCAAAATCAGGAACAAACTTCAAGCTATTACTCTCACAACGCCAAATCCGGCTCGCCTCGATCTGCGGTTCAATCCCGATATATCCCAGCGGCGATACCACCGGCGACCAAAAAGCATTTAGTTGCGATTCGCTTTTTTTCTGCGCCCGGCTGCCGCGCAAAATCTTGGTGCCAAAAACTATAACAACTTCCGGCACCCCCAGCAACGCCACTTTGGCGGCGTTAATCAGGTTATTTTGCGCGTCGCTGGCCAGGTCAAAAATGGATTTTTGTGCTCCGGTCAAAACAATCGGCTTATCAAGGTTTTGCAGCGCAAACGACAGCGCCGACGCGGTATACGCCATAGTATCGGTCCCATGGGTTATCACAAACCCGTCAAAATTTTCATATTCCTCAAATATTGTTTGCGCCAATTTATTCCAAATCGCGGGGTGCATATTGGTACTGTCGATATCGGCCACAAACCGGAAAGAAAAATCCGCCAGCTTCCTTATCCCGGGCGCCAGCGACAACAAATCTCCGACATTTCCCGCCGGTGCTAGCATCCCGTCATCTTTCCTTTTCATAGCGATCGTACCGCCGCAACCGATAAGACAAATTTTCTTCATGATTTTGCGCAATCTTAAAAAAACAATGCCGCAATCGCGCGGCATCATAGACATCAAACGTTCACAGGGCGCGCTCCTGCGCCTCTTGGATTGCCAGCTCGAGCATCCTATCATCGGCCTTCTTGCGGCCTCGCCCCAATTCGGAAATTCCCGCATCAACCGAATCGGAAGCCTCATCGGCTACAGGCCTAACCTCGGACAGATCTCCCCGATATTTAGAATTCGACGCGGTTGCTTCCCTTACCAATTCCGCCGTGGCAGCCGCACTCTCGCTTATCCTTGCCTGGATGGCGGCAACTTCTTTGTTTTGCATTTCCTCGCTTTGCATTTCCTCACCTCCGATTGGTTTTAATTCTTGTTCCATATTTTAATTTTGTCAAGACGCGTGCCCCTGGCCGTCTTTTAAGAAATCGCTTATTGCGTGATCCAATGCCGGCTTAAAACGCCGGTCAATCCTGAAGTGTTTTCCATAAAATCCGGATATGATCGCTTTAAATTCTTCGATATTTACAAGCCCGTCGGGTGGCACGCCATCAGCTCTCATTATTTTATCAGTCTCGATAACATATTCCCGGCTCTTAAACCGGGCTATGACAAAATCTTTCCATTGATGGGCAAGATCCACGATTCCGAATTTCTGGGTTTCGATATCCAACTCCCCTGATTCATCATATGCCAAATCCAACCCGCGATCTTCTTTTTCTGGCGCCGTCGCTTTAGGCATCGCGTCAATAAGTGCCGCGGCATTTTTGGAAAAATCCTCCAGCGATTGTTCCGCTATTTTCCGATATTGCTCGCCGCCAAGACTATTGGTAACGAAAAACCCAACGACCGCCTCCTTAAACCTTTTGGGGCTTACCATCTCCCCCAAATCGCGGTTCTCTTTTATTAAATCCGGCAAATTAAGGGTTAAATCCGCGTGGTTTTTCGCCCCGGCATTCTCCCGGGTAAAATTATTCCAGGCATTAATCATGTCTTCAGCCCGGTATGCTTGGTTTTCCGAATTTTCCGGCGACCGGTCTTGCGGCCCGCCCTCCTGGGCAGAGTCTCTGCCAACTTCAAGTTGCAAATCATCTTCACCGCCATTTTCGGCCGCCACCAAAGAACCGTTATTTTTGGCAAATTTATCCCACAATCCGGATATTTTTTCGTTTAAAGCTTTGCCTTTATATTTTTTTTCGTAAAACTCGCAAATGATTTTCTTGAATCCGGCAGAATCTACCGATTCGTTTTCTTTTATCCCCATCTTTTTCGCCAAATCAGAAAGGTCGATTTTTGGGTCCACGCGAAAACCGGAATTCGGATCAAATCCTTTTGCAATAAATTCGTTCCATCCGGCAATAGTTTTCCCGATATCGAATTTACCCGCTACGATATTTTCAACAACATCCTCCGGATTATCCACTCTCCCATTTCCGGCCACCTCATTTTCCGGTCCAATGGGCTGGCCATCCGATTGTTCGACGGACCGCGCCTCCGCAAGGACCGCGGCCGCGGTCGGGGTAATTATTAACGCCTTACTGTTTTTGGCGTTGATAAATTCTTTTCTTTTGTCCGCCTTGGCCAGTTTTTCTTTTGCCTGGGCAATCTTTTGCTCAATTCCGGCGCGCTGTTGCCGCAAATCATTTCTCTCCCTAAGCTGGGCCCGCAATTCGTTTATCTGTTCGCCAAAAAAAGCAACCTCTTTATCGATCTTTTTTTGCGACATTCCGCTTGCCGCCAACTCTGTCACATATCCCTTTTTTTCATCTTCCAATTTTACGATCTCGACCTCAATCTCCTTGAATCGTTTTTCTTCGGGCTCGTTATCGATATCGAATTTTTTTAATTTCTCTTCCGCGGCCTGCAGCTTGGTTTCCAGCGGGGTAATTTTCTCGCCGTAAAAATCAATAAGCCAGTCGGCCACCCCGTCCCTTTTTTGCGCGTACAATTTCGCACTAGCCTCAGTGGCGCCAATCTGGGCCATAAGCTTGTCCTTTTCACCTTCCAACTTGGCGATCTCATCCATCTGATTCTGCACCCTGACGCCGTTTATCATGGACCGGATAAAATTCGTTTCATTTTTTGATTTCAAAGCCGCAACCTGCCGATTGCGCAATGAAATCTGAAGATCGAAGCTCTGGGCCTTAGATCCCAAGTCTTTTATTTGGTCGTTGCGGCGATTAAGCCAGAATTTCTCCCAACCCATCCCATATTTTGCCGCCACCTCATTGACCAAGGGAATCTTAAGGAGTCCGTCAAAGATCTTCCTCCCGCCATCGGAGATTTTTTCCAAAAGGCTTTTGTTTTCGGAGCTGACGCTGAATTCGCGGTAGTTATAAACCGACCGCAAATCTTGGCTCGGCCGGAATCTTCCTTCCCCGCGTTCTTCGGGAAGCCCCCCGTCCATTAACCGGCCCGCGTGGTCATAGCGCGACCCGTTATCGGGAACACTTTGGTTTTCCTCTTGCCTCTTTTTTTCTTCTTCTATTATAGAATCAACAGGCTCGAATTCGGCAGAATTATGGGGAAGGCGGTCCATGATTTAAATATTCGTTAATTGCTTTAAATTTTAGTTTGTTTGAGCAGTAACGTCAAACCAAAAACCGCGGTTTCCCGCGGTTTAAATACCTTCGCGTCTTTTCGACCCGACCGGAATTTCGCTTTTTACCGCGCTATCTTGCGGCAAAAAGCCTCTCCTTGGCGGTTTTAGGGTCTGAACAAAAAAATATTTCCTGCCCGCGGTTGCTTTCGCAAATAAAAGCTTTCAAAGCTTCGCTTTTTACGTTCGAGAAATCGCCCACGATCGCCAATTTTATCCGGTAATTAACAAACTTTTGCAGTATCTCCCCGGCGAAGCGCGTACTGAGATCAAAAAATTCCGGAACGATATTTTTTTGCGCGATTATAATCATGCGGGCGCCGCCCAACCGCGGATCGACCATCAAATCCAATGCATCCTGCGTCTTTTGGATAATTATTTGGCCGCTCTCGACCTGGGCAATTTTCTGACCGTCTTTTTTGTGAATTATAATTTCCATTTCAGTTTCGATTTCTTATCTTGTCGCAAACCTCGGCGATAAAATCGGCCTTGGGAATTTCCCGCGCGACCTTGCTACCCCGGTCGCGCACCGCCAATATCCCGGATTGCTTCGGCTCGCCGGAGCTTTTAGCGGCAGCGGCTATTTCCTTATCACCGACCACCAACACGTACGGGATCTTCTCTCCCGCCGCCTTGCGAATCTTATTACCCAAAGTCTCATCGGCAATATCGGCTTCGGCCCGGATACCGAGAGCCTTGAATTCGGCCACAAGCTCCTTGCAGAATTCAATATGGTTTTCGCCCACCGATAAAACCTTAACCTGCACCGGCGACAGCCATACCGGGAAAGCCCCCGCGTAGTGCTCGATCAACAGCCCGATAAAACGCTCGAACGACCCGAATAGCGCGCGGTGCAGCATAAAAGGCTGCTCCTCCGAACCTTGGCTATTGGTGAAAGCCATTTCAAACCTTCCCGGCAGGTTAAAATCGAATTGCAGCGTCGAACATTGCCATTCGCGGCCAAGGACATCCTTGATCTTGAAATCAAGTTTGGGCCCGTAAAACGCGGCTTCTCCCAGCTCTTCTTTGAAATTCAATTTTTTCTCCTGCGCCACTTCGCGCAACACGCTTTCGGTGAATTCCCAGCCTTCGTCGTTTCCCGCGTAATGTTCTTTGTTCTTCGGGTCGCGCAATGAAAGGTAAACATTCACCGAATCCATTTTGAATCCGAACGAATCATACATATAAGCGATGAAATCGATCACTCGCTTCAATTCGTCTTTTACCTGGTCTTTGCGGCAAATGATGTGAGCATCATCTTGCGTAAAGCCGCGCACGCGCGTCAATCCCGAAAGCTCGCCTTTTTTCTCGTAGCGGTAAACCGTACCGCACTCCGCCCAGCGAAGCGGAAATTCGCGGTATGAATGCAAATTATTTTTATATATCCGCACGTGAAACGGGCAGTTCATCGGCTTCAATAAATATTGTTCCGATTCCTCAACTTTTTTACCTGCCTTCACATCTTCCAACGACTGACCAACTTCCATTGCCGGATACATATTGGCCGAGAAAAATCCCCAGTGGCCAGACTTTTCCCATAACCGGCGGTTACCGATATGGGGAGACCGCACCAAATCGTAGCCGCCCTTCAGGTGCGCGTCATACCAAAAATCCTCAACCACGCGCCACAGCATCGCGCCCTTGGGATGCCACAGCGCCAATCCCAATCCCGCATCCTCGTCGATATGGAATAGGTCCATTTCCTTGCCTAGTTTGCGATGGTCGCGTTTCTCCGCTTCTTCCAGATTTTTCAAATAGGCATCCAACTCCGGATTTGAGGCAAACGCCGCCGCGTAAACGCGGGTCAGCATTTTGTTTTTCTCGCTACCTTTCCAATAAGCGCCCGCGATCTTGGTCAGCTTGAAACCGTCGAGAGGCAAATCTTTTGATGATTCCACGTGCGGCCCCTTGCACAAATCAATAAAATCGCCGCTTTGGTAAATTAAAACTTTATCCGCCCCTTCGGACTTCAGATCGGCAATGATTTCGAGTTTATACGGCTGGCCTTCGAATATTTTTTGCCCCTCGTCGATGGTTACTTCCTTTCTTTCAAACTTCAACCCGCCGCCGACCAGTTTTTTCATCTTAACCTCGATTGCTTTTAAATTTTCCGGAACCAGGCTGGCTCCCGAAAAATCGAAGTCGTAATAAAAACCGCTCTCGACGGCAGGGCCCATGCCAAATAATGCGCCCGGATATAAACTCTTCACGGCCGCAGCCATCACATGCGCCAGTGAATGCCTAATAACTTCAATTTGATAATTTTGTTTTTCCATATTTTTTTTATAAATTATTGCTATTTATCATCCCTTAATCTTGACAAAATTAATTTTATTTGTTATACATTAAGCGAATTCAATGGAGGCTAGATTTAGATGGGAGACGATAGATTTAAAGAAAGGTACACGATAATTGTCGAGCTAACCGCCGGATCCGAAGAGCTGGAACACCAATTACAAGAAATGGCCGCCCATTGCCATGCGGTAACACTGGCAAAAAATCTGCTTAGGAAGCCCGACGATATGGAAGTGGCAATCCCCGAGTTCAATGATCTGATCGCCGGCCCGGCAAAGATTGTTGGCACTGAATTCGTCGATGACGTCCGTGAGCTCGTTCAAAGAAGAATCGGCACCTGGCATGGTAAACTCTTAGTCTTGCGGGATATATTGGCCAAGAACCCGAAAGACGAAGCCGCACTGGTAATGTATCAATGTCTTGCCGAAAAAATTCCCAAACTTGTCCCGCCCAACATCCTGCACCGAGAACTATCCGCGACCATCCATGAGATCAATGGGACCATATCGGAGGATCCGGGTAACCAAAGCTAAATGCACATCCATTTAAGCTTTTTTTATTCAGATGGCAGTATCTTATGGTTTTTAAATTAAAAACCCGCCCCAACTCTAAATAAATATATTTAGGCCTAGGGCGGGTTTTAAAGCTCGCGGTTCCACCTGGGTTACTCCCGCCGGGGCGGGAATATCTCTTTTTTGCCGTAAAACTTGGATCCTTATGGATTCCCGGGTTTTCACCCGAGTTCGCGGTTGGTAGCCGCAACGATCGCCTCCACGGCAATATTCAATTATGCGATAATTTTAATTCTTCGGTAACAATTTGTCAAACACAAAAAAAGGCCGCCTGATATGCGGCTTACCAAATCACCTCGACTATTTGGCCGGATTTTACAATATTCCCCCGCGGCCCGTGCAAAATTTTGGGCCAATACATCACTCCGAGAAAATATCCGGGAATAACAAAGTTAACCTGGGAAGCATCCTTCCCGGCATCGCTTTCCGGGATTATTATCCGTCGTCTTTGCGTCCCCACAAAAAGCGCCCAAATAGTCCGAACCAAGATAACGGCCGCGATCGACGCAACCGAAAGAGCAAAGTACAAATGACTGGCAAAAATACCCTGCGCCAGATAAACCAATGCAAAAACCAACACGATCCGATTGATAACCCAATTCCCTAAACTAATTGCGACCACCTTCTATATCTTAAATCAATTGCCCCAATCCTTCAATCGTCAAAACAAAACGCCTCGAACCATCATAGTTCGAGGCGATAGCCCGTACGCAGTTGATCCGCAAGCGTTCCCGGGTCGGCAGACCCATCCATACAGGAAAAACTTTCCCGCCCGCCCAGCACCCGGATAAAATCAACCCTGGTCCAATTACCTTGCCCGATAAAAAGTGTCAAGTTGTCGCCAACCACCAAAACTCGCATCACCTTGCGCGGCCCGCCGGCCGATTCTTCCGCCCCATTCAATCCTTCCCCCAACCGCTGCATCGCTTTGACAAAACAGCCCCCGGGATCGTAAGGGTACATATCCGAAAAAATCGTAACCTGCGGATATCCGGCCAGCGATCTAGCCAGCTCTTCCACCGACAAAACTTTCTTTTTCATCCAAACACCTTCCGATACCGTCAATGCCGATAATACGGCAAACCCACAAAAAATCAATCCCGTTATTTTTTCAATTCCCGAAACAATTCCAAAAATGTCGCGTCGCTCCAGGCCTGGTTCGGACAACCGGCCGCCGCGCATTCCTGCCCGGAGCTGATCTCGGAAGCGCAACCGATAACACCGTGCCATAAAATATTGCTCGCGCTCGCAGAAAATATTTTATCAATGACTTTTTTGTATTTTTCTTGATCCAGGCGCGCCAAAGCTATCGCTGCCAGGTTATTGACCCAAAACCAGCTGTCGCCGTTGTGATACGCGGCCGGATCTTCGCCGGTGTCGCGGCCAACAAAATCAGGGTCACCCTTATCTAGAGTCCTCAAGCCGCCCCACTCGCACCATAAAGCAGGTAATACTGCGTCAAAACACGTATTCCATTCGGTTTTTTTCAAAAGCTTGGGATATATATAGGCCGCCAAAAAAATATTCGTCCGAAAACGAAAATCCGCGCGGTTGGCGGCCGGGTCAAAATTATCGGCCAGGCGGCGACCATCGAAAAACGTTTTTTTAGTTGCCGCGGCCAGACATTCCTCAAGCTCGAAATAGCGTTGTTTTTCCGTCTCGGTGGGAGCAATGCTTGCCGCCAGCTCATACATATTCAACCGCAAGGCCTGAATCTCGATTGCGGCCCCGGCGCGCGCCAAACTATCCATCCACGTCTGCTTGGGCCCGTTGACGGCCATCGCCCCCCGGGTATCCCGCGCCAAAAGACGGTCGATGGTTTTTCCCAAAACATCAAAAATTTTTTCGGTATCTTTTACGCTCATCCGGCCTTCATTAATAAATTCTCCGGCGCGCAAAAACAACCAGCCAACCGCATCGGCCGAATCGTCGTAATGGTAACCGCAAGCCGCAAGTTCGTCAATCTGGCGCCAAAACATTTCCAAGGCCGCCGGGCGGTCGCAAAACGACATCCCTTTCAGGGAAACCGCTTCATCGCGCCGCCAAATTTGGAAAAACCACGGCAAACCCGCGCGCAGCGCCGCTTGACCGTCTTTTTGGGAATATAAAATTTTCAGTGCATTCGCTGCACGCTCCCGCGCCATCTCTGTCGTCCCTGCAAAATCTTTGACTTCAGAGCAGTCCTCAAAAACCCCGACCTCTTTCTGAATTTCCCGGCTTTCATTCTTGATTTTCCCAAACTCACGCCACGCCTCGCGCGCGGATTTTAACGCGCTTTCTTTTGTAGTCCCGACGGCAATAATGATTTTTTGTGCTCGCACAACAGCGGGCATAAAAACCCATCTCTCGCTTGGCTGGGATCCGCGATCACTATCAAACCGGTAATCCCGCTTTATCCATTCTTCTTTTAATTTGGCCTCGGCGACATCACCGCAGATTGCCACGAATAACTCTGGTAACAAAAAGCCGCCCTCCTGGCTGAACCTAACCACAATCATGTGATCTTCTTCCCAAACTTTATAATATCGGCCGAATTCAGGACTCCCGTAAGGATCCTTGATATCGAAAAATATTTCGACCTCACCGGGTTTATCCAATTCATATACCAAACTTTCCCGCCTGGGCAGAAAAAAAGTTTCAGTAAATTCGTGGCTCGTCTTTTTGACGCTAACAAAAGCATCCTCCAACGCCACGATCCGCCTGCGCCCCTTGGGTCGGATATCATCAATAACCTTAATCATCGAATTGTCGCCAAAACCGAAAAACCAGCCCTGATAGCGGCTGGCCGGAGTTGTTCCGGTCCACAAATAGCTCCCTTCCCGGCCCAACATCAGACTGGCATCGGCTTGTGATTCCGGAACCTCTTTGGTTACTTGATTTTTCCCTAAAAAATGGATGATCTTCACATTCCCTAAAACCGAAATTTGTAGAAATTAGCGGCTTAACCGCGAAATTGGTTGAAATTGTTTGTTTTAGAACAATTAGTTTCTATCAATTTCTATTTATTTCCATTAGTTTCGGCATCTATGGCTTTGTTGTGCGCTTCGATATAATTGTCGGCCAGGGTTTCCCAGTCAAAATGTTCCACCATCTGCCGGGCATTGATCTTGTTTTCCACCCGTTCCAAACCTGGAAGCGCGGCGTAATCGTAAAGCATGCCTTCTAGCTGCGCCACGATCTCGTCTTCTTTTTTGCCGAAATTATTAACGATGAAAATTCCCGGAGAGCGCTTGTCGCGCGGCAAGCGTGAAAGATACCGCCCCAACCCGCTCAGGTCACTGGTAATTGACGGCACGCCTTCCGCAGCCGCTTCGATCGGCGTATAGCCCCACGGCTCGTAATATGACGGGAACACGCCCAGATGGCACCCCTGGATCGTTTCCTGCATGCTCAAGTTCAACAGCTTATCGTTCTCGCTCAGGTAGCTGGGATAGAACACCGCTTTCACCCGGTCTTCCTTGGTATTCTCCAGACCCTGCTCGGCCAGCGCCTGCATAATCGCATCGTTACGATAACCCAGTTCATGGGTACACACCGGCGGATTGCCAATACGCCGTGCCTTGCGTAATTTGCGCTCCAAGTCGCGATGCGACTCTTCACCAAAAACATCGGTATCTTTCAAATCCTTGCCGGCCACCAGCGAATAAGTAAAAGTCTCCGCGATCGCGGCAGAATTCTCTTCGACGAATTGCTTGATGTCGTAATAATTGCCGCGGTTTTCAATCAGGTCGGGGCGCACACCATTTGTCTTTGATGGCACCCACAAAAACGCCACGATCGTTTTACCGCTTTTTTCCTGCTTCAGCCGGCGATTCATATTCCCCAGTGCTTTTATAAAAACATCGATTCCCTTGGCGTGGTACTCATAACGCGCCATCATGAAATAGAAAAGCGTGTTCTTTAAATCAAAAGTATAGTGCGGAAAGAAATTGTAAAAAAGAAATTCCCGGATCCGGCCGCGCTGAATGCGGTGTTTGATCGCCACCTCCTCAAAGCTGAGATACCCGCCCACGTCCAACCCGTTGGGCAAAAAAATATCGGGAGTGCGGCCCAGGAAATACTGGCATTCCACGCCGGTAATCTCGCTTACGGTTGTAAAAACGGTGGCGTTGGCGGCCGCGGCTTTCTCCAGCAAATGCTTGGCCTGGATATGGTAATTATAAGCTTCCTTTTGCGCGTCTATTTTTTCGATATCGGCATAAAGGTCAATATTATTAAACGCCAAGCTGCGCCCCAAAGTTGTCGCGTGAGTGGTAAAGACCGACGCAATTTCCGGCCGGAATTTTTTGGTAAAAAGCAAAGCCGATCCGGCAAGCCACTCGTGGCAGTGGATGGCCATTTTTTTGCCCGAATACGCCAGGCTGATTTGCTCGGCAAGTTTTGCCGCGGCCCATCCCCAAACCACCGGCTCATCAAACTCAAACGCCGACTCCATCGAATCGATCTGGTAAGAGTTCCACAGCTCGAATTTGTAATGGTTGATATTGGGCCAAAGGCTGGAAAAATCCAGCAGGATCACCTGCGGTTCACCCTCGATCAGCCAGCGGCCGAAATGACAGTGTATTCCCTGGCTTTCAAGATTGGCAAAAACTTCTTCCAAGCGACCTTCGGGCATTTTTTCCTCAAATTGGTATTTCGAGTTCTGGGGCAGATAAGGACCGACCAGAAAATACCCCTGATGGTAGCGTTTGACCATCTGCGCCGCCTTAGTCGCCAGAACGGTGTTGATACCGCCGATTTTGTTGCAAACTTCCCATGAAATCTCCAACAGCAGGTCGGCATGCGGCGCCAGTATTGTTTTTTTAATTTCGGCCATATCAAAAAAGCTAAAATAATTAAACGATATTTTTGAAAATTTTCAACACGCTTAACCCTACCAGTATTTGGACACCTCCAGCTTGCTGGCCACCCTCTTGGCCGCGGTTTTCGGGCTCTTCACTTTTCGCAAGGACAAACCCAATTGTTTTTCCCCGAATACCCCCTCCACCCAATTGGCAAAATCGTTCTTTTCGGAGGTGACGTGGTAATTCCAAACTTCCTGGGTCATAGTCTCCAAGGCATCCTTAAGGTCAGCCAGGCTTTTTAAAGTCCGGCCGTCGCTCATCCAGAAACTTTTCTCCGGATCGGTTTGGTCCATGATCGATGTTTTTTTGGTTTCCATTTTCTGATTGCGCGGCACGCGCGCATGTAAACTTAATGGATTCTATTGCTTGCCGACCTTTGACATTTTATCCACCCTCATCTTGAGATCATCGAAAACATTCATGAAGGCGATGAACGATTCGTAAGGACTTTCGTAGGGATTGAAATATTTATGCACGTCGCCGTCGGAAAACCACTTGGTGCACATATAATAAAAATGATCGCTGGTCTGGAGCTTTCTCCAATGGTCGGTCAGTTCCGGATCGCCGATTTCCTTAATGTCTTTTTCCAGCGAATAGATCTTTTCCAGCGCCGCCTTCTGCATTTTGTTTCCCAGCCACGCACTCAGATCGCGCTCCATATCGGCCCAGGAAACCAGGCGGTAAAAATCCAGCTCGCCGACCGGCTCGCACACCGCCGCCAAATCCGAGGGAGTGGTAAAACTGTTGCGCGGATTATCAAGCGCCCTCCAGCAAAAATTCCTGAAAAATTCAAAGATCCCGGTCTCCTCCCACTGATGCTCGCCAAACGTCTCGTAATCCATGAACAGGTTGAGCGTCTGGGCGGCCGAATCGATATTCAATAAATTCACCCATTCGGTATATTTTTCCGCGGTGAGGGGCCATTCCTTCCATTCGCGGTTCGAAAAACGGAAACCTACATCGTCGCTCAAGCGGTAATTCCGCACCAGCAATCGCAGCGGCGATCCCAAGGCACTGTACAAAAAGTTTGGCGACCGCCATCCCAATATCTCATCCCAGCCCTCGGCCAGCATCCCGGTAAAACCCATTTCGTGAACCCGGGTCGCAATATCATTATTATACACCAGCTCGGTGTTCCTAAAAAATTTAGGCGTGTATCCAAATAATCTTTTAAACATCCCGTTCTGTTTGTCCACCTGCAAACGGAATTCTTCCGGGGAATAAACCGACGCCAGCGAATGGTAATAGGTCTCGGAAACCAACTCGCAACACCCGGTGTCGACTAGGTCCTTGAAGCTTTTTAAAACCTCCGGAAAATCAGCCTCCAACTGCTCCAGCAGGATGCCGGTGATACTCATGCTCACCTTGAAACGCCCCTGACTTTTTTGAATCAGTTCCAACAGCATGCGGTTGGTGGGCAAATAACTCTTGCGCGCCACCTTTTCCAGGATCTGGTAATTATTGCTGTCGTCAAAATAATGGCCGTGCGTACCGATATCGAAAACCGAAAACTTTTTCAAGCGCCGCGGTTGGTGGGTGTGCAGATATAGGCAGATAGCAGGCATAACTTAACTCGAAATTTATAGAAATATACTCGCAAAGCTCGCGAAATTTATAGAAATTTATCGTATTAAAGCAATCAATTTCCATCAGTTTCTAAAAATTTCTATTAATTTCAAAATTTTTAGGCTTTCAGCACCCGGTGATAGACGTTGATACATTTCCGCGCCGACTTTCTCCAGCTAAACTTATGCACCTCGGCGGAACCGTTGTGATGCAACGTGTGCCGCAACTCCGGGTGGCGCACCACCGCCATGATCTTATTGGCGATCTGGTCAATATCCCAAAAATCGACTTTCAAACAATGCGAAATCATTTCTCCGACCCCCGACTGGCGCGATACCAGGATAGGCGTACCATTGGCCAATGCCTCCAGTGAAGTGATCCCGAAGGGCTCGGAAACCGATGGCATCACGTAAAGGTCGGCCATCTGGTAAAGCCGGCTCAGCTCATTGCCGCGCAAAAATCCCGCAAAAATCACCCGGTCGGAAATCCCCAACGCCGCGGATTCCTCGATTAACCACCTTTCCATGTCGCCCGCGCCCGAAAAAACAAACATCACGTCCGGATCCAGCTGCGCCACTTTCTGCGCCGCCCGCAGGAAATAATCCGGCCCCTTCTGGAAAGTAAGCCGGCCCACGAAAAGCACGATCTTTTTGCCGTTTTGCTTTAACCCCGAAAAATCGGCCGCAAACCGGGCTTCATATTTCTTGTGGTCAACGGCATTGGGAACCACTTCGATCTTTTTGGGATTGATATTGTAGCAGTCGGCAATGCGGCGGCGGGTATAGTCGCTCACCGCCACCACTACATCCGCTTCCTCCAGCCCCTTTTTTTCAATGGCGCAAATATCCTTGTTTAAACAATTATCGTTAACCCGGTCGTATTCGGTGGCGTGTACCTGGAACACCAGCGGTTTCCCGGTGAGTTTTTTAGCTTCGATCCCGGCGGGAAGGCTCAACCAGTCATGGGCATGAATCACATCGAATTTTTCATTCATGACAACTCCGCGCGCTTCGGCCGCGTAGCGCATTACTTCCCCCACAAGATCGCGCCGCCAAACACCGCGGCCACCGGCAATGAATTTGTCAGCATAAAGCGCGCACTCCTGGGAATAACTTTCCGCGGTGAGGTAAGGCGATAGCGGCGAATCGATCTGGACGGTATCCACACCGGCCGCATATTTGTCTTTTTTAATCCAGGCACCGGTATAAATGAATTTGCACCCGCCGCATTTATAATCCAGCTTTTTAGGCAAAACAAAAGTGATCTCAGTCCCCAAAGACGCCAAACCATTAACCAGCCCTTCGCAGGCAACCCCCAAACCGCCGGAGTTATACGGCGGAAATTCCCAACCAAACATTAAAATTTTAAGCGACCCGGAATCCATTAGTTAGAATTATCGAATATACGCAATCGCAAAATATGAGTAGACTTACCCACACTCTAATTATACAAAGAATCCCGCAATAATAACACACTCCCACACGAAACTTTTTTAATCATTTTTTAACGGCCCCCCACCCTCGATCCTATCCACCAATCCATCCCTCATCCAGATCACCCGGTCCACATAAGCGATATCATCTGGTTCATGCGTCACCATCACCACCGTTTGCTTCAGCTCAACATTTAATTTCTTAAAAAGGCTCAAAACCACTTCCGACGACGCGGTATCAAGGTTGGCCGTCGGTTCGTCGGCAAAAAGGATCTTCGGATTATTAATCAGTGCCCGTGCGATCGCCACCCGTTGCTGCTCCCCACCGGAAAGCTCTACCGGATAATGTTCCATCCGGTCCCCCAAACCAACCAGGTCCAACAATTCGGCGGCTCGCTTTTTATAGATTTTCGATCCGATTCCCAACGCCATTGCCGGAAGATAAACATTCTCGATCGTATTTAATTCCGTAATCAAAGCATAGTCTTGGAATACGTAACCAAGATAGTTCAAGCGAAATTTGGTTTTTTCGATATCGGACAATTTTATCCCATCCGTATCGTCGATCAAGAAACTGCCGCCAGTCGGCGTGTCAATCAACCCCAATTGATGCAACAACGTCGATTTGCCCGAACCGCTCCGCCCCATTATGGCCACAAATTCACCCTCAGCAACATCAAACGATACCCCCTTTAAAGCCAGGGTAGGAACCTTCCCAAAGTATGTCCTTGCCAGATTTACAACTTTTATCATACAACTTTTTATTTACAAACAGATGACGCGGAGCCCAAGCTAGCCCCAGATCGCTTTAAGGATATCCTTGCGCGCTACCATCCATGCTGGGATCCACCCCGCCAAATAACCAGCGATAACAAAGCTCAAAATACCCCAAACGACCTTGGCAGTAGTATAAACTACGGCTAAATTTATCATATTTGGAACCATCGCGACCGGATGAATTTCAAGGGATGGTTGAACCACGCCAAAGATCAACCACGAACCAATGGATATCCCGCATAAAGTGTAGAAAAATGCCTGGATAATATACGCGTTGATAATGATCTTTTGGTTTATCCCGATCGCCTTTAAGATACCTATTTGCCGGCATTTACTTATCGCATTGACATAAATGATCACAAATATAGTGATCGCCGCCACCAATATGCTGATCGAACTCAAGATCATATTAAGAAAATTTACCGCCTGCAACATGGAATCAAGCATTCCCAAATAAGCTTCGTATCCCTGCACTTTAAGATCGGGAAACAAATCCTTAACCTTCATTATATAGCCGCTGCTGGTATTGAAATTAGGATCGGTTTTTACGACAATTTGGGTCGCGCTATCATAAACCGAGAGCACTGATTCAGCCTCCTTGGCGGTGATAAATATCTGGCTCGACCTCATTGTGTCGTCATACACCCCCTTGACCGTATACTCCCTCATTACGCCGTTTGTATAGGTAAGCCGTACCTTATCGCCGACCCTAGCGCCGCCCAAATCATTCGCCACCTTGACCTGGTAACCGCCGGCCGCCGCCGAACCGATTATAATCTGGTCCGTATCGTCGGCAGCCAGACTTTCGCCCTCGAGCATCAGCTGGCTTGTTGTAACAAGGACGCGTTTTTCGTTTTCCGGATCGATGCCGATAACCGCCGCCGAAACCGATTTGAATTTTCCGTTTTTTTCTTTATCAAAAGAAACCGAACCGGCCGTAGCATAATGCCGCGCGGTAGCAACTACTCCGGGAATCGTCTCGATCTGCGCCCGGACTTTGGCTTGGCTGGTGATAAATTCTTTTACCTGCGGCTCCTCCGGCGGGCTAATAACCATATCCGAACATAAGTATTTTTTCGCGGCAACAATCGTACTGTAATGCATCCCCGAAACTACGCCCGAAATGAACATCATTTCCGTAAAGCTCAACGCCAATACGGCCACCAAAAGAATAAGCGTCGACCGGTTTCCCCGCGTAATTGATTTCCAAGCGATAAAAAAAGATGTTTTCAGATCACTTATCGCGTTACTTATGGAATTACGAATCATATTTTTATTCAACTGGCAGACCCCCGGGCTCCGCCTGGGATTCGCTTATTGCTTTTCTCCCAGGATAATCGTTTGCCCCACTTCCAATCCCGAAATGATCTCGATCATCCCTTCGCTGTTCTCGATCCCGGTTTGCACCTCCCGTTCAACTGGCACACCGTCCCGCAAAATTTGCACTGACTTACGGCCCGCTATTGTTTGTAGGGCGCTGATTGGTATATAAATCGAATCCTGATGGACTACAGTCTCAATAGAAGCGTTGACCGTCATATCGGGTCTTATCCGTTCATCCACCTCATCAAAATCAACCGTGGTTTTATAATACACCGCACCGCTAATCAAAGTTCCCACCGGATCGATTGAAACCACCTTTCCATAAAAATGATGACCATCGCCAAACGCATCAAGAGTAATGTCAACCTTTTGGCCCACCCGAACATCGACAATATTATTTTCGGAAACATTCAATTTGACCCGCAAAAACCCTTCCGGGATCATTGAAACCACGGACACACTCAAATTCATCAGCTCTCCGACATCACCATTGGTCTGGGCAACCATTCCCGCTTCCGAAGAAACGATCGTCAAATCTTCGATTTGCTTTTCGATCTGGCGCCGTACCGCCTGTGCCTGCCCGATCAATGACATGTAAACCTGCGCGTCAGACTGGCGCGTCGGCGCAACCATTAGCGCCAATTGGCTTTGCGCGGTTTTTAACATTCCCTCAGCAGTCGTCACGTTTGCGGCCGCGCTTTCCAACGATCCTTTGGCGGCAGCAATACTTGTTATCGCCGCACCCACATTCGTTCTCGCGGTCGCAATGTCGGTACGATAACCCTGAAACGCCGCATCGTCTGCCAACTCCGACGAATTATACGAGTTAATGACCAGGGCGACATTATTTAAAAAAGTCTGAATCATCTGAAAATTGGCCCCGGCATCATTTATTGCGGATTGCGAATTTTCCTTTATCGAATCCGGATCCGCGATCAGGATTTCCCAGTCGTTAAGAATACCCTCGATTTCAACGCGCTCGGCATTGATTTCCAATTCGTCATCGGTATTTTTGGGTTTGATAGGATATTGCGAACTTCCGTAATCGATAGTTATCCCAAAAGACGGACTGCGTGACGTCGGATCTTCAAAAAGACGGTCGGCCCGGTTGCGGACGGAATCATCCGCCTTGGAATAAGCGTCCCGCAAAACATCAATCGAACTCTGCACCGCAATATCCTGAACCCGCTGCAAGTTATCCAGATTGTTTTGGGCGTTGTTCACCGCGGTTTTATAGATTTCAATATCTTCCGACGAAGATCCGGCCAACAGTTTGTTTAATTGGGCCTGCGCCACCGCAACTCCCTCATCGGCCTGGTCAAGCTGGACCTCAAGGTCTCCGGCATCGAGCCGCGCAAGGACTTGTCCCGCATCCACCCGATCGCCAGCCTCAACATTAAGCTCCGCCAATTTGCCGCCCGTCTTAAAATGCAGATCAAGCGTCACTGGCGGTTCGACATCGCCGCTAGCCGAAACTTCTTGGATTAATTCTCCTTTCTGAACCTTGGCCTCGATGTAAGATGGCCCGCCGGCGCGTGTCATATAAAATCCGGTCGCTCCCACAACAATAACCGCCGGGAAAACCATGAATATCGTCTTTTTTGACATAACTTATGCTTTTTAAAGTATTTTTTAACTACTTCCGACCGGAGACAATCACTTTTCCGATTTGTAAATTTCTTCGATAATATTTTTTAAAACATCATTGGCTTGGTCCATCATCGCGACCACCCGCGCCATTTCCTTGTCATTGTAATCATTGAACATTTTTTCCCATTCGTCTTCCACCATCTTTTGGATCTTTTCAAATTTTGCCGGTATCTTTTCAAACCGTACCACAACCTTCCGCCGATCGCTTAGATCCGCCTCGCGCGACACGAAGCCCGCCCTTTCCAACCGATCAATGGCCGCCGTCGCCGCCCCGCTGGAAAGGTTAACCATTCGCGCCAATTCGCCCGCAGTTGCCGTTTTTGCGTCCCACAAACAGCTCAATATCGCCAGATCGGTCGGATACATATCGACAAGTCCGGCCGCCACATCCAAATAAACCATCGCGACCCGAGCCTGGCTCCTCAGAAGTTTTAAATTGCCCTTCATCATCGCCTGCCTTTTTAGAGAATTTTTGCTGTCCATAATTTATCTTTACCATAAAGATATTTTGTCATCAACATAATTCATCCACAACGGTCTCTAAAAAGCGATCTCGCCGCAATCCGGCAAGGCGTTGGGATATATCCGCAAAAAAACCGGAGCGAAATCGCACCGGCCTCATATCATTTTCTACTTATACGCCAGGATAACCACTAACGCAGTAATCGCCGCCGCTAAAATCGCGTACCTTAACGGACTCAGACTATGTTCATCCATGCTGGTCCACCATTCCCAATCCCAGACACTCAATGTCTCCGACATTCAAACCTCCATTATCCGAAATATTAATACGATCCCAAAAAAATCAATATTTTATTTCCACCGCGAAGATCCCCCGGATTATTTTAAATTGATAACGATCGCTCCCGCAACCATCATTAACGCCCCGACCGCAGTCTTCAAACCAAAATATTCTCCCGGGAACATCGCCACCAATATCACCACAAAAACCAGACTCAGCCGGTCAATGGCCACCACCTGGGTCACGCTCCCCGTTTTTAACGCGATGAAATAAAAAAGCCACAATAGCGCGCCAGCAACCGCCGCCGCGCATATCAACGCCCAATCACCCGAGCCAAGGGACTTGAAATAAAAAACCTGAAATTTTTTCATGGAAAAACTAACCGCGACCAAAAACCGCCATGGTCACCGAACGGATCGTCGTCGCCAGAGTGGGATCGATACCCTTCAATCCCATCTTGCCGAATATCGCCACCAATGCCGCCGTGATCGAAGAAAGCAAGGCAAAAATTATCCAGCTCATATTTTAAAATTATCCGCGTATTTGCCGATGATCGGCAAAGGCTTTTGCTCTCCTTTCGATGCCGACATTATCCCGATAAGCATTAAAATAATCACCGCCATGGTCAATACCGGCGAAAATATCCAGCCGATCAGCGGCACCATGCCGAGAAACCCGGCCGCAAACCACGCCACGAAAAGCGTCATGCCCTGTTTTACATGGAATTTGACGAAAGGATCATTCTTATCTTCGGTCAGCAAGGGAATGAAAAACACAACATAGGCAACCGCCGCCATCACGGTATTTTTCCCTTTGGGCGGTTCGGATTTTTTGGGCCCGTCATTTTTAACGGCCGTCGCGAGGTTCATCTCCTGCACCAGTTTTTGATCCATATTTTAAAGGCTTAAATTAATCTTCACGTCAAATCAAAATCTCCAAGGCTGTCTATGTCAGCCATTCATTCCCGGGATAAAACTAGCCAAACCAGCGCCACAAGCAATCCCCAATAATATCAAAGTAATGTCTAAACGTATTCTGGGTTTACCCGTCAGCATAAAATAAAGACCTATCAACACCTGCGGCAATATAAACAAAGTAAGCGGCGGAGTTAATAGCCCAAAGACAAAAATTTGTGGATCTTTTCCGCCAGCCATAAGAATAGCCAAGGGAGAGATCATGACAATAAGGCCTAAAATGTATCTACCTGCCCCTAACAAAATTTTAGCCCACATCCCGGAAGATGAATTATTTTCCATTTTTTTAATTTTGTTCTTTTAATGAAGCTCCCCGGGCTTACGCCACGGGGTATCTTCGTTGAACCGCCTTTCGCTTCGCTTCAGGCGCCCACCGCAGGATGCGGGGGGAAATCTTCATCCCCCCGCTAAACGCGCGAGGTATTAAGATTTGTTCAATAAAACCGGTCTTACAAAAGTTACAAATTTCAAAAATCGCGTACCCAAAATTAAAACGGTTAAAAATCCTTTCCCATGATCTCATCGAACCGGTCCGCACCATGACCGAAGCTCAAGTCTTTTACATCCGCCTGCAAATTGCCAAAAACGGCGCTGTCCAATGGCTCCCGCATAAGCTGGAGCACCCACCGGCCGATCGCAAAATCCTGGCCGGTCCCTTTGCTGTAATTATCGGAATTCTTTTCCGGCAAAAACCATGTTCCGACCTCCCTTATTTTGGCCACTCCTTTTTTGTTCGGGTCATCGGGGCTTTTGATGTAATCATAACTGTCCAGATCTTCGGATAGCGCGAACAGCTTGTCGATGTTCGCCCGCGCCCGATCCTCGTCGACGCCCAATCCGACCGCCAGCGCCAGAATATACCTTTCCCGGGTTTCCTCGGTGATCCGCGCCTCGAAATTGCTCCGATATTCCTGCATATTTTTAATTGATCGATTAAATTTATTTTATCCGACATTAACCAAAAAACCAACCCGCCGGCTGGTTTTTGGTCTGATGCGGAGGGGGCGAGATTTGAACTCGCGATACCTTGCGGTATACACGCTTTCCAAGCGTGCGCACTCGGCCGCTATGCGACCCCTCCTTCGGTCCGCCGTAGCTTTAGCGTAGGCGACCTTAATTATTCACTTTTTCAATCTAGCCTATTTATACCTTCATTTCAAGCCAAACCTGCCCGACAATGGAAAAGGCTGCGAACATCTCCGCAACCTTTGAACCTTAAAACCCTCTTAAATTTAGAATTGTTTTATAAATGCCAGGATCAATTTGATCGCCGCCGCCGCATCATTCACGGAAAATTCGCTGTTGGAAGTATGCTGATACCTGACCGGTATATTAATGACCCCCGTTTTGATACTCGCCCGATCCAGCTGCGGAACATTTGTTCTCCCAAGATCAGGCAAGGGAATCTCCGACTGGCATTTTATGTTATTGGTTTCTGCTATTTTTTCAAATCGCCCCACTACCTCCGGGTCCACGACAAAATTCTCACCCAGTCTCTGAATGGCGCAACCACAACCGATTTCCGGTATACTGGTACGCTCCGGATCCATATCGATCGGCTTGGCATAAGCCGCATCGATCACGATCCCGAAATCCGGCTTATATCTGGCCGCCACTTTCCCGACCGTAGAGCAATCGCTTTCTTCTCCGGTCGAAAAAACCGCTACAACCGAAAGACCCTCCAAGGAACCGATATTCTTAACCAACTCAATAATGGCGGCGCAACCTACCCGATTATCCAACGCAATTGCCTTGGCAATATCGCCATCAACTTGAAAATATCTTTCGAACGAAATGACATCTCCCGGAGCAATATCATTTTTTTCGTTTTTATTGTCGAGATCAAATGTTATTCCTCCCGCTTTCGCCATTATTTTTCCTTTGATATTCTTAGAAATTAAATACGCCCTCGAGCCGCTTATCTTGGTAAAATTCATCAGACCGATCGGAGCTAAAATAATCTCGCCCTTTCTTCCGAATCCGCTTACCTCGAAACCAACCTCATCGATATGGGCCTCTAATAATATTCTTTTATTGCCAACTCCAAAAACGGCCACTACATTGCCGAATTCGTCTTCCGATATCTCCCGTGGACCCAACGATTTAAGTTCCTCCAGGATTACGCCCGAAATACCGGTTTCGTTCTCCCTGCCCGAAATACCGGGAACAGAGCAAAGCTTGTTTAATAATATCAGGTAGTCTTCCTTGATTTTTGCGCTACTCTCTTCCATAATAATATTTTGACGAAGTAATTATACATTATAAATAAGAAAATAAAAAGGTGTCCAAGCAACGCCTCCGCGATGAATGGACACAGAATGCTTTTTGGTACATATCCTGGGTCGGACCGGCTTACATTTCCTTAAACGGATTAAATGTCAGACTCGGACGACTCATTGAGGCTACCCCTTCAAGGTCATTTTGCGACACTTCTTCTTCAACAATTACCGCCGACACCCCCCTATCGCCGTAAGCATTATTGGATAACGCGTCTTCCAGCACTCCGGCGAGAACCCCATTCCCATAACCAGGGAGGGGTTTTATTCTCAATATCCCATCAAGAATGACAATGAAAGAGCATTGCTCATCCATAGCCATTTTCAGCCGTAAAAACTTGTTGCTTATGGGTACATAGGCCGTAACGACTTCGAGCGAATTCGCTCTCAATGCCTGGGATATCAGTATCAGCTTGGATAATTGGCCCGAATCGGTACAAGTCAGGAATATCCGGCGCCGGCTGACATTCAGCTTGTCGGAAATACCCAAACAATCCATTGCCTCCTGAATCGGCTCGATATAAAAAGCCGACCCCACCGCCGCCACGCCCGCACCGAAGGAAGATATCAGGTCATCGTATCGGCCGCCCCTCAACACGGGACCGGCTGAAACGTTTGCGATCGAACACTCGATGACGGAACCCGTGTAATATCTGAAGTTTTGAACAAGAGACATATCTATCTCGGTTTTGTCGATAACCTCTCGCGGCAAAGCGGTAACAATTTCCTTCAGCTCGTTCAAACCCCTGAATCCAACTCCTTTGGTCCGGGAATATACCATCTCTTCGAGCTGGCGCAGGACATAATAAGGAGAACCGCAAAGATCCAAAACTTCCAGCAAAACGTCAATTATCTCGCTCTCAATCCCGAGCTTCGCAAGTTCTTCTTTCACCCCGGCCATATCCTGTTTGCCTTTATCGAAATGGTCGATCACCTGTTGTATCACCGCTATCTGGTCGCTATCTCTTACCCCGTGCATCTCGACAATATCTTGGTAGATCTTACGATGGTTGATACGGATGGTGAAGTCCGCGAATCCCAGCTTTTTCAGAACATGGTAAGCCAAGACAATAAACTCCGCGTCGCATCCCAAGGAATCCGAACCGATAACGTCCGCGGAACACAGGGCCAGCTCCCGGCACTCGAGACCATTAGTATCATCCCGAAAAGATTTACCGAAATTATAAGCCCGGAAAGGCCGCGGAAGTTTCGGATGTGTTGCCACAAGCCTCGCCAGCGATACGGTCGAATCGAAACGCAAGGCCATATGATGTTTCTGTTTGTCCACGACGTGGAAAATCGATCCCTCACTCTCGCCGTAGCGACCCTGGACAACTTCAAAATTCTCCAATAAGGGCGTTTCGTAAGGTGAAAATCCAAACGATTCGTAAACGGCTTGGATAGTGTCGATGATATGCTGGCGGACACGCACATCGCGCCCAACATGATCGACGGTTCCCTGCGGTACGCCCCGGAAAGAATCGCCTCCTGGTTGCTTCGTATCAATGTTCATGCACGACCAACTCCGAACGATGCACTTCGCATAAAGATCGAGACGGATTTTCATTCAATAGCAATACCGACGCTCCCACGCCTACCGATAACCTTTTGCAATCCATTTCTCATTCCTCCGGATTGGACCATTGGCCCATCTTTTTATTCTTGCTCCCTTGTTTTCTTATTTACTTTTTAATAATACAGTTAAAGCCGATTTATTCTTCGGTGGAGATTTACCTTTGAATCCGAACGCTTGTACAATGAAATTGTATGAGCAAATTTACGCATTTTTGCCTCTACGAGAGGCAAGGGATTGAAAGGTATCTTAAAAAGAAAAAGAGTTTGCAAT
>Ga0172381_10000127_pt1 | contig 86335 bp, 147 predicted proteins | sample Leawel6488metaG_FD_119754 | JGI IMG/M metagenome (GOLD analysis project Ga0172381, IMG submission 119754) | Leachate microbial communities from a municipal landfill in Southern Ontario, Canada - Leachate well 64-88 metaG | ecosystem: Engineered > Solid waste > Landfill > Unclassified | place...
GTATACCTTAATTATTGTATAGATGGTACAAACATATCAGATGGTGAAATAAATCGCTTAAAAGACCTATTTAACCCATTGGTTTTCCATTTTACTTTTAGTGTTATATGTTCGGCTGATGAAACGATGAAAACAGCTGGATTTCGTAATCACGATATCATAAATAACGTAACAAATACATTTATGGGAGATGGGTATAATGTAAGAGTATTTGACCCAGCTGGTCAAGATGATATTGGCGGTGGATGTGGGCAGCTTTGGTACGTACAAGAATGGATGAAAAATAATAATAAATAAAAATATGACAGATAGAAGTAAATTTTATAAAAAACCACTTAAGTTTGGTGTTCAAACAATATATGATAGTGATGTATTAGCTGAAATAGCAAATAAACATTGGGAAACCTTTGATGAAATGGCTAGACCAGAACAAGGGTTTAAAATCGGTGACTTTATAGATAACGCTGTTAATTTAACAGCTATTCAACTAGTAGCATTCTTAGATGAGTTTTCAAAAATGAATTCCATTGATGAAGTTAATGATAAAATTAAACAATATATAGAAGAAATTCAAAAAGAAGTAAAATTATGAATATAAAATCAATTTTAACAGAAATCTCAAATGAGGGTGGTACTAAGAATAAAATGGAAATTCTTAGAAAATATAAAGATAATAAAACATTACAACGAGTTTTATATCTAGCTAATTCGGGTCGAATTAAGTTTTTCATTAAACAAATACCACAATACAAAACTGATGTACCACATTTAACATTAGAAAATGCATTTGTAATGTTAGAGGACTTATCATCTCGTGTGTATACTGGTCAAGCAGCTTCAAATCATTTACAGACAATATTATCTGGGTTATCAGCCGATGATGCATATGTTATTGAGCGAATTATAGCTAAAGACCTTAAAATAAAAATGGGTGGTAATATTAATAAAGTAATACCTGATTTATTCGAAGAAACCCCTTATATGGGTTGTAAACCTTATAAAGCTAAAAGTGTACAAGATTTATTTAAGGGTGGTCAGACTTGTTATGGCCAAGTTAAAATGGATGGGCAATACGGTAATGCTATTATTCGTGGTGGTGATGTTGATTGTGAATCACGTCAAGGTGAACCAACTATATTAACCGGTGCTATATTTTTAGATGAATTAGGTAAATTACCTGATTGTGTTTTAAATGGTGAGTTTACTATTGATGGTGAACCAAATCGTTTAACGGCTAATGGTATTATGAGTTCATTAATTGATATTGCTAAAAAAATTGATGAAAGAACTGATGAAGAAACAGCTAAGAAAAAAGTTGAGTTCCAAAAGAAACATGGGTGCACATATGATGAAGCATTAAATCGTATTATTTTTACAGTATGGGATACTATAACACCTTACGAATATTATAATAAGGCATCAGATACACCATATAATGAACGTTTATCTAGAGCAGCTGATTTAATTAAAGAATACGGTTTAACAATGGTTAAAATAGTTGAAACGGTATATTTAAATTCATTTGAAGAAGCATTAAAATTCTTCCAAGAATGTTTAGACCGTGGATTAGAGGGTTGTATTATAAAATCGGTTAATGGTAAGTGGGTTGATAGCAAACCATCGTATCAAATTAAGATGAAATTAGATATGGATGTTGATTTGGAAATAATTGGGTTTAATTACGGAAATAAAGGCACTAAAAATGAATTTGTAATTTCATCATTACAATGTCAATCTAGTGATGGATTATTAACTGCAGACCCCGGTGGAATGGATGAAGAAACTATGAGATATGTTACTGATAATATGGATACCTTATTACATAGTATTGTTGATACTAAATCTTGTGGTATCACACATAGTAAGGGTAAACATTCTCTAATGCACCCAAGAGTTGGTAAAAACAAATTTAGAACTGATAAAAAGGTTGCTGACTCATATCAAGAAATTTTGGATATTGAAAATATGGCTAAAGGTTTAACAAAATAATATGAGAACAGAAAGTATTAATTTAGAGGCTAATGATATTGTAATTCGTATCATTGGACGTTCAGCATCGGGTAAAACAACTATTCAAGAAATAATAGATAAGGCGTTAACAGATAATGGGTTTAATGTAAAATCAGAATATATTGATGGGAAATGTATCCACCCAATAGAACCTAGAATCAAAGGTTTAATAGCTAGAAATACGAACATTACTTTACATGAGGTGAGTGCAAATAATATAATAAAAATAAATTAAATATGGAAAATCAATTATTTATACCAACTAAAATAAATGTTGGGTTACAAGGGAGAGACGATACTTACACAGGTAAGTTAGGTTATGTTATCTATTGGGATAACAAGGGTAAATTGCGTAAAGAAGGTTCATGGGAAAGTTGGCGATGGAAAGAAGGTCAAAAAGAGCGAATTTATAACGAACAAACTGAAGAATGGGAAGATACAATATGTGGACCAGAATATGCCCCACAAGCGTTTGAAAATGTACCAACAGAAGGTTTTGTATTAAATAAAGATGTTGGTGGTGCTAGACGTAGTTATGGTTGGGATACTAGGATTGAAAAAGTTCGAGTTTATGACCCAAGAAATTTCGAATTTGAAATTAGTATACCTAATTTACTCTTTATTTTACAAGAAACTTCAGCTATTAAAGGTAAGGGGTTAGAAGGTGAATTTGTATATGGTTGGAGTGGGGCAGAATTAATATTATTACCTGTGGGTTGTAATGAATATAAAACTTCGACTAATTTTACCGAATTACAAAGTAAAAAAATTACTAAAACTGATATGTTGCCGGGTTGTTTATATAAAACAAAAAAACAGGTTGAGGTAATGTATTTGGGTAGATTTAATTGGGTTGAAATTTCACCATATAGTAAAAAAATTGATATATATCCAGCTCACATTTTTTATAATATTGAAGATAAAGAATGTTATCCAGAAAAGGGTTTTACTAGTTTAGGTGAAAGATTAACACTTGATGTAGCTGAAAATTATTCAGATATTCTAGAAGAATTTCAAAAAAGTAAAAATTTCTCAACTTTGAGTGGTTATACAACTAAACCATTTAATTTAGATGAAGATAAACTTATAGGTAAGAGAAGTTGGAATTCAACATACGCTTATTTAGTTGAAGATAATACATATTATCAAGTTACTATTTGCCCAGAATATGAATATAATGGGTATAACCATCAAAATCCGCCAAAACTTAAAGGTTTTAAAGTTGAAAAACGATATAGAGTTGATATTGACGGTAATAAAATTAATTACATATCAAGATACGACTATCGTTCATATTCTAGAGTTAGTGATGATAAAATATATTTATTTTCTGAACTTAAAAACTTGATTTTTATCGATTTATACGCTATATTAAGTAATGGTGTTGAAATGAATATAGATGAGTATTTTAATTAAAATAAGTAAATAATAAATAAACAAATAATAGATTATGGCAGATAAAGCAGATGAAACAATAAAAAAATTGTTTAACGTAATTCAGGTGAAAAAAGCTGAAATAGAAAAACTTGATAAACCAAGTTGGATAACAAATTGTTCTTTCCCTCTTAAAAGTGGTGGTAATATGAATCTTCATACTATTACTGACCTTGAGAAAATAGTTGAAGTTTACGCTTCAATTATATCAGATGATAAAGCTTTTGCTGAAGCATCAAAAGATTTAGGGTGTAATTACAATTTCAAAATTGCTGGTTATACAGTTGAAGAATGGAAAAGTGACTTAAAGACTAGATTTGATAAACTTCAAATTAAATCTAAACAATCAGAATTGGCTAATTTAGAGAAACGTCTTGACCAACTAGTTAGTCCTGAAATGAAAAGACAACTTGAACTTGAAGAAATTGAAAAGATGTTAAATTCATAAATTATGGGTAAAGAAAATAAATACAAAGAATCAATCATTAGAAAAGTATTAAGTGATATTGGTCTAATTGTAAACGTTGATGAATTCATTGAAGCAATGAATAAAGAACTTGAAATAGAAAAATTAGAAGCTAAAAGGATTCAAGACGAAGAAGACTCAAAAATATGCGTTGAGATAGTTTTAGAGAATTTAGTTGACGGTGAAGATATTAGAACAAGGATTGAAAGATATTTTAAAGAAGAAAGTGGTTACAAAGACGGATTTTATGGTGATGACTTACCAGATGAAGGGGTAAGTGTTGATGATTTTGTAATGGTTGGTGATAAATTATTTAAACTTAAAGTGCATTGTTCGGCTGAATGGTGTGGTGATTGGTCACTTAGATGTAATTTACCTGATGAAATAACGGTTACTTCAATAACTCAGATTAAAAAGTTTGATGTTATTGAAAATAAAAGTGATTATATTATGGTTAAAATATAATTTTTCGATTTTTTATAAAAATTTAATAGGTATTATTTGTTTTTCTGATAAATAATACCTATTTTTGTATATTAATAATTAAAACTAAAATAAATATGGAAATTAAAATGCATAAGTTCCCAGACATTGAACAATTCAGGAACGCAATTTATAACGTTAAATATAGAGCACAATATGCTGGTAAAGACGAAAATGGTGACCCAATCCAAGATGAAACGTTACCATTACCGATATTAAATTATCGTGGTACTGTTAAATTACATGGTACAAATGGTGGTGTGTCATATGATAATATACGTGGGTTAAATGTTCAATCTAGAGAAAATATTATCACACCTCAAAAGGATAACGCTGGATTTGCAACCTTTGTTTATAGTAAAAGAATGGTTTGGGTTGATTTAATAAAACAATTAGCTAAAGAATACGATGTTGATTTAGATTCTAATACGATTATAGTATTTTGTGAGTGGGTTGGTAAAGGTATACAATCAAAGGTTGGTATATCAAAAATGGATAAAAGTGTTTTTATATTTTCTAACGCTAAAGTAGTTCCATTTGATGAGAATATGTCACCATATTGGGTTAAAACTAAAATATCGTAATATTTAATGGTGTGGTTGTGTTATTCTAATATTGTTATATTTTTATAATAAACTATTATTATGTATTACACCATTTACGAAATTAAAAATAAGATAAATAATAAAATTTACATTGGGTACCACAAAACTAAAAATTTAGATGATGGGTATATGGGTTCTGGTTTACGTATAAAACGGGTCATTAAAAAATATGGTATTGAAAATTTCGAGAAAAGAATTTTACATTTATGCGAAAATGAAGTTGAAATGAGAGAAATGGAGGCTAAACTTGTTAATAGTGATTTTATTAAACGAGCAGATGTTTATAATCTTAAGGTTGGTGGGTTTGGTGGATTTAGAAGTGGGTATGTTTCATTAAATGGTTGTCAAATACCAAAAGAAGTTTTCAATAACAATGATTCTCTATTTGGTGTTTGTAAAAATAAAGTACCTGTATACGATAAAAATGGTGAGACATTTCAAGTGAATAGTGACGATATAAGACTTACAACTGGTGAATTAAAAAGGACGTTTGAAAAAAATGGTTTAGTTAGTGTTATAAATCCACTAAATGGTGAAAAAATTAGGGTTACTAAAGATGAGTTTAATGAAAATAGTAATTTAGTGTCGATATATAAAAATACTACCACAGTTAAAGACTGTTTAGGTAATACTATGAGAGTATCTATTTTTGATGAACGATTATTATCTGGTGAGTTGGTAGGTATAACAAAAGGAGATAATAATTTAAAATCTGAATATTATATATACGATTGTAACGATAACTTGATTTATAATATAATAAACGAAAATTTTATCGAGTTTTGTAAGAAAAATAAGTTACCTTATGGGGCATTAAAAAAATCTTATAGTAATAATGGTCGTAAAATATATCAAAATGTTGGGTCTAATAGAAGTAGATTAGAAAAAAATGATTTAATAAAATATGTTAATTGGTATTGTATAAAAATAAAATAAATAAATTATGAAAAATTTAAGTTCACATGAAAATGGTATCTTCAATATTGAAGATTATAAAATGTTCGAAATAATAATCGATTTTAATAACCCACAAGAAGCTGCGGATAAGATTGGTTCTATGGTTAGCGAAGTTGAAAAAGAATGTCCAGTATCAAAATCATTTGATATAGAAGGTATCGGTGAAGGTATTGTATTTAATTGTATTACACCCGGATGGGAAAACTATAGATTTGCATTCAAAGCTAAAGGTGAAGAACATAAAGGTAGTTCAACTAAAGAAAAAGTACCAGTTGATGTTGAACGAGTTAATTCAATTAATGAATTAGTTAATACCATTGTCGCAGAAGGTAGGTTAGTGCAAGGACTAGATTATTTAAGACAAGAAAACATACCATTCGATATTAAAAGTCTTGGTACTTATATAAAATGGGTGTACAATGACGTAATAAAAGAAGAATTGGATACTATCGTTAAAAATGGATTTGAACCTAAAGATATTAGTGGTAATATTTCAAATAAAGCTAGAAAATGGTTTATGGATAAGTTAAACGAACAAGCTGGTATATAATGGAAGAACTAACAATTTACGAATACCAAGCGAAACATATAGAAGACACTCTTCGCTTGGTATCTAGAATTCTTGATTCACAAAAAAAGGAAACCAGCGTTGATAGAGATATTATACAAGCTCACGCTATGATTAAAAACGTATTAAATAAAGATATTGATAAATTAGTTACAAGATTTTAACAATGGAAACAAAAAGATTTTATAGAGTTGCTAATACTGAAACAAATCAAGGTTTGTGGTATGATATTAATGGTAATTTTACGGGGTTAATACATGATAAATTTACATTTTGTCTTAATACTAAATTACCTATGCCTTACGATGAAAATATTATTGGTTATCTATCAACGACTGATAAACTTGAAGATTTATTCAATTGGTTTACTAAAGATGATATAATTAAATTAGAAGAATATGGTTATTACATATCAATATTTGAATCAAATGATTATAAGGTATATGAAAACCATTGGGTTATTAAACAAGATAGTGCTAAATTAGTTGAACGTATATTAATAACACCACCATTAAATGGTTCTGAATCACCAGTTGATTTAGATTTCGCTAAACAATTAAAAGCTGAAGGTTATTGGAGACCAACAGAATATTTTTACCAAGATATAGATTTACCACATTGTAAAAAAGGTTTAAAAAAGACTAAAAACGGTCTAAAAATTAACCATAACAATTTTGATGTGTTTATATACTCGGCACCATCACGTAGAGAGGGTTTTGATTATATACTAGGTAAAAAAATGCAATATGAATCATCGATGGTAATTCATCTTTGTGGTAAAGAAATAAATAATAAATTATAAATAAATTAAAAATGATTACACAAAAAATTTTAATCCTATTACAGGATGCAGAATTAACTCATGGTTTAAAGTTCCCAAAAGGTACTGAGTTTGAAATAGTAGCCGATGTTATATATATGGGTGGATACCCAGTATCACAAAATTTACAAAAAATAATTTATGATTGGTTAGTAGCTAACATGAAGAATATCAAGTTATTTAAAGAAGATATGAGAAGATTTAAATAATTTTTTAAAAATATATACGAAAAAATTTGCGTATATCAAAAATTATATTTATCTTTGCGACTCAATAATAAACAATTTTAACAAATAGTATTAATTTAAATTTAAAAAACAATGAAAAAAGTAACATTAATTTTGAGCGTTATCGCTCTAGCAGTATCAATGACATCATGTATGAAACCTTATCAAGAGGAAATTTACGTGGAAGTGGCTCCAAATGAAACAGCCTATGTAATTCCATTAGAAGAAGGAACTAAAGATGGTCAAACAAAATTAAAATCTGAAGATTATCTTGAGAAAAACAAAGTTGTTGCGAAACGTATTTATACACCAACTCAATGACACCAACTCAATGGCATCAAACTGGTCGTATAGGTTCAACAGGTCAATGGATTCCTTCAGTTCGTGTAATTAAAGTTGATAGAACACCAATTACTCGTGAATGGACTGTTGCTAATGGTAGTGGTACATCCGGTAATAAAAAAGAAGATATTGAAGTTGAGTCTAAAGAATCTATTGGTTTTGGTATTGGTATAACAGCCACATCATCCATCCCAGAAGAATGGGCATCAAAGTTTTTATATATGTATAATGGTAGAACGTTAGAAGCTGTTATGGATAATGATGTACGTGGTTTTATTCAAAATATCTTAACTGCCGAATTTGGTGTATTAAATTTATCTACTTGCCAAGCTCAACGTAAAGAAGTATTTGAAATTATGCGTAAGAAAACAACTGAACATTTTGCTGAATTTGGTGTCAAAATAATGAATATTGGTGCTGCTGGTGGATTTAATTATATAGACAAATCTATCCAAACATCTATTAATGAGAAATTCGCATCTGAAATGAAATTTACTACCGCTGAAAATGAGGTTAAAGCAGCTAATAAATTTATGCAAGCTAAAGAAGCTATCGCAGCTCAAAAGAACTTAGATGCTGATATAGAAATTAAACAAGCTTTAGCTGAAGGTATTAGAACAGGAAAATTACCAGTACCAAGTTCGTTTACAACTGCTGGTGGTTCAGTATCGTTGTTAGATTTGTATGGTCTTAAAGGTTTATCAACAATAAAATAAGTATGAAAAAGAATATAATTCTAACCTTAGTTATAGTCGTAGCCCTAATAGCTATTAACATGTTTTTTAGCTTTGGACATTACGCAATTACTCAAAACTATACACAAGTTGCTGCAGACCAAGTAAATGATGATAGTGCATATTACGCTTTAAAAACTAAACCATTTATTTTACAATATTTATGGTTAATTAAAACGGGTATTGGAATATTAGGATTATATTTCATCTACTTAGTATGGAAGCCAAAAAAAGTATCTGAATAATATTTTTAAATGGTAGGCCTAAAAACCTACCATTTAATTTTTAATAAAAAAACAAAATAATATGAAAAAAGTATTTAATATATTAATAATTGTAATATTGTCATTTTCTTGTTATTCTCAAACATATAATAGAAAAAAAACATACGAAAATAATGATAGTGTTTATACTTACTTATGCACTGAAATAATTAATTTATCTGTAAGTAAAGGCACCGATACTATAACATTTTTCGATGTTAAACATAATAAGTTTGAATATTATAAGGTATTAGTTGATATTCAATCAATATCAATTGATAACGAAACTAAAAATAGACTGTTAGATTGTATAAAAGAACCAATTAGCGTTGAGTTTGAATCTTACCCAGTTTATATTATTGGAGACATTTATAATCCTTCAAATTTACAATATTCTAAAGATAAAATTTTAATATTTTACGAAAAAAATGGTCGACATTTAATTAGCGAATATTATACAAATACATATTTAAACGTAGTGAAATAATGGAAGAAAAAGTATTATTCATATTAAGAGGTGTACCGGGATGCGGTAAATCAACAGTTGCACAAGAAATAGCTAAAAAACATTTCACCGCAACTGGTGATGTTATCTGTTGTGCCGATGATTACCATATGGTTGATGGTGAATACAAATGGAAAGCTGAAAACCAAGGATATGCTCATAAAGCATGTCAAAATAAATGTGAGTTTTTGATGAAAGCTAATAGTCCTAGAATTATAATTGCTAATACAAACACAACTAATAAAGAAATGAAACCATATGCCGAAATGGCCAACTTTTATGGTTATACAGTTTTTTATCTAGTTGTTGAAAATCGTCATGGTGGTAAAGATGCTCACAATGTACCAGAAGATTCGTTAGAAGCTATGGCTAGTAGATTACGTGGTTCGATAGAACTTAGATAAATAATCTAATAAAATACTTGAAATATTAATCGTCATTATATATCTTTGTGGTATGAATGACGATTTTTATATTATATCGAAATACCTAACAAAACATTGGGATAAAGAATTTATTGATATCGAAGGGTATGAAATTCTATATGATATAACATTAGTTTTTGGGGTTAATTGTGATGTTGCAAAAGATATCATTAGAGAATGGTTTTTTGAATTTGAAATTGAAGACAAATGGTTTGATGAAGTAATAACATATAAGTTTGTTTGGTCAACAGAAATGCTACAGGATTTACAAGCATTCCATGGTATTGATGTTGAGGCTCAACTTACAACAATGTTAGCTATTGAGTTATCTAATAACATAAATAGAAATATTATTAATCAAATGTTCATTAGTGTTGATGTTGCAAATGGACCTGATAGAAATAATTATGTGATTGGTGAAATGAATCATAATGGTAATTTTAACGTTATAGATTTACCTGTTGAGGATGATGTTGGTTATTTAGATACTATGACTAATATAGATAATTTAAGGGATTATGTGTTTACCATGTCAGGTGTACCAAGAAGTAATTTCGATGTATAATTAAGTAATTAAAAATTATAATATGAAACACGAACATAAATTAGTTAATAAATACATATCTAGATATTGGGATAAACCATTTGATGAGATAAGTGGTTATAAAATATTAAATGATATCAAAAATGTATTTGGCTATGATGATAAGATAGCTAAACATGTTATAATTGAATGGTTTAAGGGGGAAACATTTAAGTGAAATATCTTTTGTTCCAACAAAAGAAGATTTACGTGATGAATTAACCGAAAAATGGAGTGCAACGGGTTTTTTAGATGGGTTACGAGGACGTACTAACAATATTTCTACTTTATTTGAAATCAACTATAACCAAATACTAAATGATGAGTGGTTTAAAGAACCAAATGTGTTTGAAAGTATTACATTTCCTATTATAAGAAATGTAGGTATAAGAATGGTAAGTACTGATATTATAGCTATGGGCAATTATGAAGAACTCGAATAAATTAGAATTTAGATATCTTTCAAGGCATTGGACCAAACCATTACACGAATTAATCGGTTATAAAATGCTTGAAGATATTATGACTGTTTTTGGTTATAATGAGCAATTATCAAAATATGTTATTAGACAATGGTTTAGTAAGTGTCATAAACTTGAAGATGATTGGTTCGAAACTAAAGTTAAACTAAACCCAAACCCACTCGAATGTTACGATGACGATGGTCTTGGATATGATGATGGTTGGTATGGTGAGGTGGAAGAAGATGAAGGAGAAGAAGACCAAGATGATGCGGATACTCGTAGAAGACAAAATATTTTAGCTGGATTAATGAATAGACTTAGATAATATGAAAAATAAAAATAAATTTATAGTTTATATGTCAAAAAGACAATATGATGAAATAATACATGAAATTATTACTGAATTACTAGATAATGGAAGCAAATATAATAAAACAAAGAGGTAAGATAGTATTTGACCCGGTGGATGTGACTAATAAACATAAATCACAATCCACTTGGAAAAGAACTGCTATGATTCAAATTGATGGTGATATAACATATTACTATGGTTGGTTTATTGAAAAACGTTATGGTTTAGTATTAAATAAACCATTAAGAAATGCCCACGTTACTTTCATCAACGATAAAACATCTGATATGAGTGATAATTGGAATGAGGTTAAATCTAAATGGGATGGTAAAGAAATTGATATAATATTATATGTATCACCAAGAACTGATTCTGACGATAAATATAGTTCAGGTCATTGGTGGTTAAATATACCAGAAGAAAATAGAGATGAATTACATGCTATTAGAGCTGAATTAGGACTTGGTAGACCACATTGGGGGTTACATTTAACTATTGGGTATGCAAATGAGAAAAATATGGAACATAGTAAATACATACATAGATTAATAAAAAAAGGGTTAATAACAGAATAATGGATATATTAATAGATTTTGATGGGTAAAAATATTTATTAATATAACGTTATATTAATCAAATAAAGAAATGTTAAGTGGTATTTATTGTATAGAAAATTTACTAAATAATAAAAAATATATTGGTTCATCTAATAATATTGAAAAACGTAAACGTACCCATTTTTACGAATTGGAACGTAAAAACCATGGTAATATAAAATTACAAAAGTCTTATGATAAATATGGTAAGGACATTTTTATATTTTATGTTTTAGAAGAGGTTGGGGATTTAAATAATTTAATTACTAGAGAACAATATTATATAGATAAATTAAACCCGTATTTTAATATATGTAAGATAGCAAATTCATCATTAGGTACTAAACGTAGCGATGAAACCAAAGAAAGAATAAGACAGGCTAATTTAGGTTTGAAACATCCAGAATGGAGAAATAAAATAAAGGGTGAATCACAATCAGGTGAAAATCATTGGACTAAAACTAAAAATTTTAGTATTGAAAGTAAGACTAAAATGAGTGAAACACATAAAAAATTGTATGAAAATGGTTATACAAATCCAAATAAGGGGTGTAAAAAAAATAAAGAACAAATTGAAAATTTAATTAATAAAATCAGTAAGGTAGTAATTCAATATACATTAGATGAGGTATTTGTTAAAGAATGGAAAAGTGCTACCGAAGCTTCATTATGTGGTTTTAACCCATCACATATTGTACAATGTTGTTTAAATAAACGTAAAACACATAAAAAATTTATATGGAAAAGAAAAACAATGTAAGTATTACGATACTTGTAGATTTTGACGGGACTTGTGTGAGACATGAATTCCCAATAGTTGGTAGTGATATAGGTGCTCAACCTGTTTTGAGAAAATTAGTTGACAAAGGTCATAGATTAATATTATTTACAATGCGTAGTGATGTTATTATTAAAAAAACTAATGGTAAAGAAATTATCGAAGAAACGTGTAACTATTTAACTGATGCTGTTAATTGGTTTAAAAGTAATAATATACCATTATTTGGTATAAATACAAATCCAGAACAAAGAACATGGACAACTAGCCCTAAAGCATATGGTCAGTTAATAATTGATGATATTGGGTTAGGTATTCCACTTACAAGTGATGGCCGTCATACATATGTTGATTGGGTTAAAGTTGAGGAATTATTAATTATTCGTAAAATACTTTAATTTAAATTGGTTTATTAAATAAAAATTTTATATCTTTGCAAAATGGAAAAAGAATTTAAAATATTTGAAGAATTAGTAGCTTTAGCACCTCAACATGTTAAAGATGAATTAGAACGTCTTAAAACTTATGAGGAAGAAAGTAAATGGCATCCAGAAGCTAACGTTTTTGAACATATTAAAATTGTAGTTAATAGATTAATTACAACTGGTGATATTGATTTGATTATGGCTGGATTATACCATGATATTGGTAAATTATTGGCTGCTGAAAAGACATTAGAGAAAGAAGGTAAATTTAGGGCCTTTGGTCATGAACATATTGGTGCTAAATGGGTTATTAAAGATGCTGAATTTATTAAAAGTGTTGGTGCTAATGTTGATAATGTTGAAATTATTGTTTCAAACCATATGCGTATGAAACAATTAGATGATATGAATAAATCAAAGGTTGATGCTATGAAAGCATTGACTATGTGGGATAAATTAGTTATATTTAGCCGAGCTGATTCAATGTTAACTGAATTTAAATTATAAAAAATGAAAAAAATTGTATTAATAAAACCGCATTCATTTGTTGATGTTATAACTAATTCTTCAACTGAATTATTTGTTGGAAATACAGATAAAAATATCTCATTTATTGAGGAACTTTTATTAAATTATTTAGAAGTTTATAATAAAAGTAATAACACATCAATTGATTCATTAGAATCTATTTGTAAAGTTGAAGTTATAAATGAAACTAATATAGATGAGTGGGTTGATACTTTAACTGGTTGGGATTTACCTTATTGGATTAATACTGATTCAGAATAACCGGAATATAATGACTTTAAAGATTGGGATTTATACGACAAAGCCGATAAAGAATGGGTTCGTAGAAACTTTGATGTAATCAAAGAAGGTGTTTTAGGTATGGTTGTTATTATCGGTACTGGTGATAATAGTATACCTTACGAACTATTTGATGCTATCGAAAGTCTTTTTGAAAAAAATTCACATAGAATACATATGGGTTAAAAAATAATAGTTATGGAAAAAAGAAAATTTGTATTAAATATACATAGTGTATCATCTGTGATAACAAATAGTTCAGAAATGATTTATGTTGTTGATGATGGTAAAACAGAAAAAGAAATATTAGAAATCTTAGAACCATTTATACAAATGGATAGAGAAGAAGGTAACTCTTCCGGTAATGGTGGGTGTGTTGAAGTTTACGGACCAGAGGATGATGATGATAGAGTTATTCTTATGATAGATTGGTCAATGGAAAACACATGTAATGCAGTGTCTGATATATTCAATTATAAAACAGATAATTAATAACATAATATAATTAAAAAAGAATGAAAACATTAAAAATTAAAATCCATAGTGTAGTGGATGTTATAACCAATAGTTCAACGACTATTTATACACAAGCTGACGAGGGTACTATATCATCAGTGAAAGATATGGTTAATGCCTTATTAAAAATTGGTGGTTCAGAATTAACAGCTGATGATTTATTTACATTCAGTTTAGTGGGTGGTGACGATGAAAGTGATTACGGCTACACAGATGTAGATTTGGTTGTTACTTGTATATCAGATAATGAACATGCTATTGTAGCAAGTAGAATTCTAAACGGATTAAATGATTTATTTAACCATGACGCACAATATGATTCATAATAAATTAAATTAAATATAAAAAATGGAAAGTTTAAAAATTACATTACACAGTGAAGTTGACGTTATAACTAATAGTTCAACAACTATTTACACACAAGTTTCTGAAGGTGGTATAGAAACGGTTAAAGGTATTATCAATAGTATCTTAAAAATTGGTGGGTCAGAATTAACAGCCGATGATTTATTTACATTCGAAATTACATCGGAACAATTAGATGAACAAAGAACGGAAAAATTGGGAGATGAAGGTATTTTGAGTGAATATCTTGGCCGTGAAATATCTTATCGAGATAATGATTATAACGAAAAGATACAAGAACTTTTTGATAAAATACAATCCGGTGAATACCCAAAACCTGAATGGTGGGCTTATGGTTACGGTAGTAATTATGGTGGTCATGAGTGTACAACGGAAATTAAGGTTACTAGTAAACTAGATAATGAAAACACTAAAATAGCTGCAGAACTATTAAGTAATTTAAATAGTTTATTTCACTCAGAAGAAGGTAGTAACTAATTAATAAAAAAACGAGATTATATTTGGTAGTCTCGTTTTTTTGTTTTATCTTTGCGTTATAATTAAATGTTTAATCAATAAAAAAATAATATGAATATTAAAACTAGAGTATTTCCTGAATCAAATTATAAGGGTATATACCATAATCACAAAACGTTAAGAATTGCGTTAGACCCAACAAAACCTATTACTGAACTAAAATATCCTGAATTTTACGATGTGGATATATTTGAAACAATGAATGGTTTATGTCGTGCTAACTGCCCATGGTGTTATTTAAAAGGTAATGTTAATGGTAAATGTGTTGAAGATGCTGCACAAAGAATAACTAATTATTTTGGTCAAATGACTGAAAATCAAAGACCATTTCAAGTTGCAATACCCGGCTCTGGTGAGTTGTTTGAACACCCTGATTGGTATAACATATTAAAAGCATTCCATGATTTAGGTATTGTACCTAATTATACAACAAATGGTATGTTCTCACAAACTTTACCAAATGAGACAATCAGTGATGCATTACCAAGAATTAAGAAAATTTTAAGTGCAACACAAGAATTTTGTGGTGGTGTAGCAGTAAGTTGTCACCCACATTTAAATGACTCTTGGGGTGATGCAGCGGATTTCTTTTACAATGCCGGTATCAAATTAAATTTCCATAATATAATCTCAGATAGAAAATCAATTGATACATTTATTGAGATATACGATACGTGGGAAGATAAAGTAGATTATTTCGTATTATTACCACATGGTAACCAAGGTAGAGCAGAAGGTGCTAACAAAACTATTGATTGGGAATATTTAGTATCAAAACTACCGGAAGACCAATCAAAATTAGCGTTTGGAGCTAATTTCTACCCTTATCTATTAGAAGGTAAGCATAATATTAAGGTTAGCTTATATGAGCCTGAAATCATGTCTAAATTCCTTTCATTAGATAAAATGGAATTACATAATAGCAGTTTTTCATTAAATAAAGTTGAATTGGTTTAAATATGGAACCAATAATGTTTAAAAAAACTCTTAGAACGATAAAGAATGGTAAACCGTTATACACTAAAACTAATCGTCTTACACCGGTAAGTAAATGGATTTGTTGTGATTGTGGTACTGATTGTTTTATTGATGACCGTGATTTTTATATGTTACAACATGATTTATGGGCTAAATATGGTGTCGGTGAAGGGATGTTATGTATGAATTGTATTGAAGATAGGTTGGGACATCCATTAACTAAAGACGATATTTTACCTTGTCATGTAACAGAACATTTTAATCCATATACTAGGGAAATATTAAAAAAATAAAATTAAAACGAGATTTATTTGTAAGTCTCGTTTTTTTGTTTTATCTTTGCGTTATAATAAATAAAAAATAATATAACATGGAATATGGTAATTCAAGAAGAGTTAAATTAACGTGTGATTTAACTAAATATGACAGTAGATTAACTGTTGGTCAAGAAGGTAAGACAATACCTCACACTAAATTGTCAATATGGGGTAGTCAAGATAGGTTTGTAGCCGTTGATTTTGACTGTGGTGCTAAATTGGATATTCTATTATCTGGTTTAGATATATTGGAAAATAATAAATAAAAAATTGAAATATCATGTTAGGAGGATTAGCATTAAAAAATACGCATACGAGACGTTGTACTAGAGAAGAATTTGATTTATTTTCTAGTGAAATTCGTAGTAAATTAGTTGGTCATGTAATGGACACTGCAATACCATTATTCTTCAAAAGTAAGGATTCTTTTGGTGATATTGACCTTATTTGTTGTGTAGACAAAGATTCAAACACAAATATTGGTGATTTAATAACTAAATTATTTTCACCTAATGAAATATTTCATAACGGAAATTGTTGGTCATTCGATTATAAAGAAATACAAGTTGATTTTATTAAAACATCACCAGACGATTTCTACACAAACCAAATGTATCTTTCATATAATGATTTAGGTAATTTTATTGGCAGATTAGCACAATCATTTGGACTTAAATATGGTCAAGAAGGTTTATGGTATAAACATAAATTTAAGGGGTCATACATAGGTTCAATCTCAATATCTAAAGATTATGATAGAATCTATAATTTTTTTGATTTAGATTTCTCTAAATGGGAAAAAGGTTTTGATAGTTTAGAAGAAATATTTGAATTTATCTACCAATCAAAGTTTTTCAATCAAGATAACTTTCAATTAAGTCAACTTAATAAAATTAACCGAGACAGAAATGCTAAACGCAAATCATATATGTCATTCCTAGAATGGATGGATAAACAACCTAAAAAAGAATATACATTTGATACTGTTGAAAATTATGTTGACGTTATTGATAAAGCATTTCCGGAAGCTAACCTAATAGAGAATATTAGACGATTAGAATATGAATATTGTAAAGGGCTTTATATTAAATCTAAATTCAATGGTGGGGAAGTTATGAGAAGATTTGGTTTACAAGGCAAAGAACTTGGTGATTCATTAAATGATTTTAAAGAACAAATAACTTATAAATACGCCTTAACTTATGATACATTCGAAGAATATATATTAGGTGCACCAAAACAGATTATTTATAATGATTTTGAAGAAATGTTAAATAATAAACTATAAGTTATGGACGATTTAAAAAAACTCGAAGAAAGGATTAATAAATTAGAAAAAGAAAATACTAAATTAAAAATAAGTGTTTCTAATAATGGTATGAAATATCCTTATTATGATGGAACCGTAACTTGGGTTAGTAAAGGTCATTGGTATTGGGGTGATTGTAGATAATTATATTAATGATGTTTTAAAACTTAAATCATAATGGATAAATATAAAATAGAAATAATAGATAATCAAATAAGTAATTGTTACGAACTCAAGGTATACAAGTTAAGTAATATAAATAAGTGGTACCAATGGTATCTTGAAGATAGATTTAATTGGGTTTGGACACACGGTTATTCTTTAGGAAAGAAATATATGTGCCCCGAAATTTATAAAAAGGTAAAAACTATTGAAGAACTGTTTGATATAGAAGTTAAGCGTGAGTTAGAACGTGATGGGATAGAAGAAGTTCATAGAATTGTAATTACAAAAAAGTAAAACTTATTTAATATAAATGATTTTATTATGAATGAAAAAATAGAAATGGGTATTAAAATATACAGCTTTTTCGGTGTTTGGTTGGTAGTTATCATTATACTTAAATTAGGATTAAAAACAGCATATAAAAAAGAAGATACTATCTGGAATTACAATTTTTGGTTGAAAAATTCAAAATATGGTTGTTTGTATTATACTTGTAAATCTGGGTTTATATTATTTATAATATTAGCTACATTAAGTTATATTGCTTGTTTTATTGTTATGTAACTATTTATAAAATGGGTTTTCTTTCTTCAATAATATAATCATATCGTCAAAGTATTTACATTTATCCGTAAACTCTTTCACTTGTTCAAATTCTAACGTAAACCATTCACCACGTTTATGATTACCAAAATAATAATTATGTAACATGGTTTCAACTCTATAGTAATTTTCACATTCATATTTATTAACTAATAATATCTCATGTGGGTTACCGGTCTGCAAACCATTAATACGTTTTTTAATTATATCTTCATGTTTACTTACACCTATCTTATATAAGTCACATTCTGAATCCCAATTATGTAATAAATAAACATACCCCATACATATAATATACCTAATTTTTATTAAAAGTCAAATATTTATAATAAACATTTATATTATGAGAAAATCGGATAAAATAAAAAATATTAAAAAGGTTAATCTGTTAACCGAACAAAGACAAAATTCTAATAGAAGTATAGTTAAAGAAGATATAGATGGTAATAAATTATATAATTTAATATTAATAGATACATCAATGGGTAGTAATATGGGTAATCCGATATTTAATCCTATTAATAATAAAGAACCAAAACCAAATCATAAAACATTAGCTGAAAATCAAACATTAGATAATATCATAAATATATTAGATGAAAAAAGAGTTCTGTCGTATACTAGAGATAAAAAAATAGTGGAAATGTCAAATCTTGAAGTTGGTAAATCAGTAAACTGTATTCCATACGGTAGTAATAATATTTTTTATAAGGTTATTAGAGTAAATTAACGTATTAGTAATCAACATTTTAAAAAATAAATGTAAAATAATTTAAAAATAAATGCGAAAATACTTGACTCGTATTGAAACTTTTCGTATATTTGCAGTATATTTATAAACAAACAAGTAGTAATAAAACAAAAAATATAAAAATGATAACAACTTTTAACATATTAGCCCTTCTAGATTGTACAGCAGTCTTATTTGATGCATTTGATGCGTTAAAGAGGTCGGACTACGTTAATAAGTTATATAAATAATTTGGTAAAACAAATTTTTAAAAACATAAAAAACTAAGTCCGGTTCTACAAAAGAATTGGACTTTTTTTTTGCATATACTTTAAAGAGTTAAAGTTTAAAAATTGAAATAAAAATGTATCTGTGCTCCGAGTGGTCGAAGGGGGTGGTCTGCAAAACCACCAAAGCGAAAGCTTCATCGTCAGTTCAAATCTGACCGGGTACTCAAAAATGCGACCTTAGCTCAGTTGGTAAGAGCACTACTTTTACACAGTAGAGGCGAATAGTATAACGTAGGTTCGAATCCTACAGGTCGTACTGGATTTAGTTCATTGAAATATTGGTAATATCCCCCGATGGTGGAACGGTAGACACAGCGGTCTTAGAAGCCGTGGCTGAAAATGCGTGAGAGTTCGAATCTCTCTTGGGGGACAAATGGTTACTTTGAAGGTAATCACCACACCTATTTATATAATTACGTAATAAGATTTAGGTGTTAGTATAGAAGCGAGAAGATGGGTGAGCACGGGAACGGCCTTCCTATGGTTGTAGGTTCAAATCCTACCTATACTGCAAATGGCCTCATGGTGGAATTGGTAGACACGTTGTCCTTAAAAGGCAATGCTCTAAGAGCGTATGGGTTCGACTCCCATTGAGGTCACAGAAAAGAATCTTTATGATGTAAGGCCCTCCGTGAGTGAGGGAGATAAATCACTTATTATTTATGTTGGTCGACAAACATATATTGATAGGAAGGTCACATCTGGCCAATGTGATGATATAAGAAACTTTTATTAATGGTCCGGTAGTACAATGGTGGTATAACTCGTTGTCTGCGAGATGGTTGAGGGTTCGAGTCCCTTCCGGACCGCTTTTATTGGCCGAGTGGGGGAATGGCAGACCCGGTAGTCTAAGAAGCTACTGTCTGAAAGGACGTGTGAGTTCGACTCTCACCTTGGTCACCCGATGTCATGTTTTTGTACTTTTTGGTAAATACTAGATATTTATAATAAAGTACAAATATCATGGCAAGAAAACAAAAATTATATCATTTCATCTATAAGACTACTAATTTATTAAGTGGTAGATATTATATAGGAATGCATAGCACAGATAACTTAGAAGATGGTTATCTAGGTAGTGGTTATTTAATTAGTAGAGCAATTAAGAAACACGGTAAAGAGAACTTTAGTAGGGTGATATTAGAATTCTGTTCTTCACGAGAAGAATTAAAGAAACGTGAATCTGAAATAGTTACATTAAGTGAAATAGCTAAGAAAGAATGTATGAATTTACAAGTTGGTGGTGGTGGTGGTTTTAGTAGTGAGGAACATAGAAAAAAATTTTTTGAAACGGTTAATTATGAAGCATCACATAAAATTATAAAATGGTTGAGAGAAAATGATGAAGATTGGTATAAAGAATATTGTAAAAAAATAAGTGATAGTCATAAACGGATTAATTTTAATCACGCTAACTTTAAAAATAAAAAACATACTAATGAAACTAAAAGTAATTTATCTAATTCTATGAAAGGTAAATATGATGGTGATAAAAACCCATCTTATGGTACTTGTTGGATTACCAAAGAAGATAGTAATAAAAAGATTAAGGTAGAATTATTAGTTGAATATGAATCTAATGGGTGGTGTAAAGGTAGAAAAATAAATATTATACAATAACATAAATCGTGCATAATAACATGTATTATGATATTATGTAAAAACGATGTTATTATGCACAATAAACTAGGTTGGTTTATCATGCAAAAATAGGTTTATTAAGCTCTCGTGCTGGAACGGTAGACAAGCTGGATTCAAAACCCGGTATCGAAAGATGTGTGAGTTCAAATCTCATCGAGAGTACAAAATATAATTAAATTATTAAATATAAAAATATGGGTGTTGATGAAAAAGAGTTAATAAGGCTGTATGAAAGTGGTTTATCTAATGTTAAAATAGGTGCAATTTTAAATTGTCACGATACAACAGTTGGTAGATTATTAAAAAAATTAGGTTTAACTAAGTCTAATGAAAAAGTAAAAAATTATAATTGTGTTATTTGTGGGCATGAAATTGAAAATAATTTTAAAAACCGGTCAACGTGTGGTGCATGTGCTATTAGGGTGAGAAGATATAAATTTAAAGTAAGAGCAATTGACTATAAAGGTGGTTGTTGTCAAATATGTGGGTATAATAAATCTTTATCAGGACTACAATTTCATCATTTATCACAAAATGAAAAAGAATTCACAATTTCTAGTTCATCTAATAAAAGTTGGGATGTGTTAAAAAATGAATTAGATAAGTGTATATTATTATGTGGTAATTGTCATAGTGAGGAACATAATAAACATAATGATGAAAAGTTATTAGAGTATATAAGAAATCATTAGTTAGACATCGGGTCAACTCCGATTGGTTCCACAAAATATAAGCTTAAAGGCTTATAAAGTATGTTTATAAGCTTATAACCTTATAAATTAATTAAAATATAAGGGTAAAACCTTAAAAAGCCTAGGTAGCTCAGGGGTAGAGCACCGGTTTGAAGAGCCGGGTGTCGTTGGTTCAATTCCAACTCTAGGCACAAATAATTAAAAAATAAATATATATGGTTGGAAAATTATGGACTAAGGATGAGATTGATATTTTATATAACAATTACCCAGAATATGGTTGTAAATACTGCTTTGAACTATTATCTGGTAGAAACATTAAAAATGTTAAACAAAAAATAGATAAACTTGGTATTAAACGATTACCTAATAAAAGATATGAAGAATTATATTTCACTGAAATTATTAAAAACTCTATTAATTATGTAGATGTTTGTAGAAATTTAAAACTATCTACAACAATGGGTAATAGACAAACAATTAAAAAATATATAAAAATATATAAATGTGATATTTCTCATTTTAGGAATGGTATGAAAACACCGTCAGCTAAAAAAAATTTAAGTGAAATATTAGTTGAAAATTCTACATATATTTATACTACCAACCTTAAAGAAAGATTATATAAAGAAGGTTTAAAAGAACGTAAATGTGAATTATGTGGTCAAGGTGAAGAATGGGATGGTAAACATATGTCATTAATATTAGACCATATAAATGGTATTAATGATGATAATAGAATAGAAAATTTACGTATTGTATGTCCGAATTGTAATGCAACATTGGATACACATGGTGGTAAAAATATTAAATAATGGACTAGGGTGCTCAACTGGCGTGTGAGAATTGGACTGTCACTCCTCTAAAACAGGGATTCGAATTCCCTCTAGTCCGCACTTGGCTTATTAGGGTATGGGTTATCCTTCCAGCTTGTCACGCTGGAGAACCGGGTTCGAGTCCCGGATAAGCCGCACAAATGTCATGTTTTTGTACTTTTTGAATATGACATGATATTTATATAATAAAGTACGAATATTATGGCGAGAAAAGAAAAACAATATCATTTTATCTATAAAACTACTAACCTATTAAGTGGTAGATATTATATAGGAATGCATAGTACCAATAACCTAGAAGATGGTTATCTAGGTAGTGGAACTAGATTAAGTAGAGCAATTAAGAAACATGGTAAAACTAATTTTAATAGAGAAATATTAGAATTCTGTGAAAGTAGAGATGAATTAAAGAAACGTGAGGAAGAAGTAGTTACATTAAGTGAAATAGCTAAGAAAGAATGTATGAATTTAGTTGTCGGTGGTAGTGGTAGTTTTTACATTATAAATGAAAATGGTTTAAATAATAAAGCGAATCAATGTAAAAAAGGTGGTGAGGCACACGGTAATAGATTAAAGAACGATAGTGATTATCGAGAAATACATCGTCTTAGGGTTTCTAATTTAGCTAAAAACACGCATAAAGATGGTAAAATAGTAATACCTGATTGGACAGGTAAAATCCATTCAAATGAAACTAAAGTTAAAATGTCTAAAATTAAAAGTGGTACTGGTGTTGGTGAAACTAATTCACAATATGGTACTTGTTGGATTACTAAAGATAATAACAATAAAAAAATTAAAAAAGACGATTTACCTAATTGGGAAAACGAAGGTTGGGTAAAAGGTAGAAAATAAATAATGGGGTCATATTTCAATTGGCTAGAATACTTCCCTTGCACGGAAGAGGTTGTGGGTTCAAGTCCCATTGGCTCCACAAAGTCATCACATATGTTTACAAAAATGTAAATAAGTAAACATATATGTATACAAAATAATAATTAAACTAAAGGTTAGTTTCAGCAAAAACTAAATGGTTAAAACAATTGATTCAAACTCAAATGCTAGACGGTTCAAATCCGTCAAAAAATAACTAACCTGTAACTGGGGGTGCATGAACCAAGGCAAGGCGATTTTGATTTGCAATCAGAGTGAGGTGGGTTCGATACCCATGACTTCCACACAAATTAAGCTCATTTTCTCACCTATTAGAGCTCATAAAAGATTTAATATGAGCTCTAATGAGCTTTTTTATGGTATTTATTTTGTTTATTAAAATATTATTTGTATATTTGTATTAAATATTTATAGATATGATAATTTTAGTTATAATAATATTAGTAAGAATATTCGAATTCTACTTCTTCATGAAAAGGGTTAATAATGTATGTATGACCTATGACTGGAAGTATGTTGATGAGAATGAAGATTTATTACCTGATATGTTACAAGAAAAATATTATTTAAAAGCTAAATGGTCAGCATATAATTTTTTATTTTTAAAAGGTCCACACCCATTTTTTATTTTGTTATCTTTTAAGATATTAACTTTTGATAATATTTATAATAAAGATAAAGTAGATAAAATTAGGAAATATGAGATTATTTGAGTTATACACTAAAGATATAATAAAGATATAATAATAAAAGATTTTTTAAACACGTTAGAAGAGGAAGTATCTGGTGATGTAAATTTAAATTCGTTATTACAACAAGCGGATGAATTAGTATTCAATAAATTTGGTATTGACCCTAAACAACGTAATTATTTTATAGCTGGTTCAGCTAGATTATATTTATACCCTAAATTAAGAGAATTCTTCAATTTAAACTCTACTATTGGTGATTTAGACATTGTAATACCAGAACAAAAGTATTGGGAATATGCTGGATTAACCAAAGAATATCAAAGTGGTGTACCATACAGGCCAACAAATATAATAGAAGCTTTTAATATTTGGGACCCTTCGAAGGCTGGTGGTGATTATGCCACAGTTAAAGTTAGACCAACTAGTTCAATATTAATAGATTCAACATTTATAAATGGTCATTATTTATGAGTCTTGGTGATATAGTAGATTATAAAATGGCTTTAAATAGAGATAAGGAAGCTGATATAGTTAATTTAATAAGTCAGTATCAATCACATAATGTAGCCAGTAGAACTGGTATCCTTAAAAATATAGCAAATTTAATAGGGTTCAATAAAACTAAGGAATTTTTAGGTGTTATGAAATAATTCTTAAATTATTTGGTAATGTTAATTATTTTATTTATATTTGCATAGTATTAATTTAAATTTTATAAGATGATAATAAATGTTTTAATTTTTCTAGGTGTTATTAATTTAATTTACCTAAATATTAGATTAATAATAGGAGTACGGTCAGCATTTAATACTGATATGGGTTTATTTTGGAAATGGGTTAATGCTTTGGAAACATTAGCTACAACAGTAATGCTTTTTATTTTATTTAAAAATTATTTTAATTTTTAGTAAAAAACTTGAATATATCAAATTCTTTTTTTATCTTTGCATTATTAAATAATTAAATAATGTAATATGATAGTAAATGAAATTTTAGAAGGTAGTAATGACCAAAAGCGTATTTATGAAGAAATAGATATAACACCAGAAATGGCTAAAGAAATATTAGATGCGGACACTTATAATAATAGGCCGTTATCAAAAACTAATGTTAATTTTTTGGTGAAAGAAATGGAAATAGGTAATTGGTTATTTGATGGTTCACCAATTAGATTTAATCAAAATAATGAATTAATTGATGGCCGACATAGATTAACTGCATTAGTAAAAGCTAATAAAACTTATAAATTTTCGGTTATTCGTGGTTTAGATAATGAGTCGTTTAAAGTAATGGATACTGGTGATAAACGTGACGGTGCTGATATGTTAGCAATAGCTGGTGTTAAGAATTATTGTCAAACAGCTGCAGTAATTAAAACTATATTTGGTTTTCGAAAAAATTTATTCTCACATAATAGAAGTACTATAAGAACTTTATCAAATGCAGATATATTAGAATATTATGATTTATTAGGTGAAGAGGGTAATATAGATGGTAGTATAACATTTGGTTTACATTATTATAAAAAATATGCTATATGTAATGCAACAACTTTAAGTAGTTTTCATTATTTATTTAGTCTTATTAATAAAGAAGATGCTGATATATTTATCCATAAATTATCTTCAGGTGAAATGTTAGAGGCTAATTCACCAATAGCAATTTTACGAAATAAATTGATAAGAAAAAAAATGGATAAAGAGTTTGATTTAACCCAAACATCAGTAAACGCTTATATCGTAATGGCTTGGAATAAATTTAGATGTGGTGAAAAATGTAAAAGATTAACATTACCTGAAAAAGTATCTGATTATAATTTTAACATTTTATAAAAATAAATACGATTTTACTTGCACATGTCAAATATAATATTTATCTTTGCAGTGTAATTAAAAATACAAAGTTCATTGACAGAATAAAAATATAATTAATCAATACCATGGTGTAATATCTTCAGTATCCACTAGTTTTGTTTAGACAAGACCGCAGCGAGAAGAAGTATCCATTGGTGATTAATTAAAAGAAATAAGTAATTAAGGTACACGCTTTAGAAAGAATTAAGGAATAGACTATATATAAATAAATGTCTGATGATGTTTAATATTGGTCACCACGCTACCCGTGTGGTTCTCGAATGGTAATAGTTCAAAGAGAATATGCTTCTTCACCTCGTAATAATTACTTAAAATGATTTAAAGATTCATTACTGCAATATAAAAAAATAATGGTTCTAAGGTAGCGAAGCATAGAAATATGATAGCGATATACTCATGTTAGTACGGTAAAAGAAAAGCATGTAGTGCCCGGTGGCGATGTGGTTGAATAATCAGTGGGAGAATAGAAATATTCGTTTTACCACATGGGTTTAGTAAACAATGGGTTGGTTAGCAAGGATAGACTCTTGTGCCCGAAAGCACGTTTTACGGCAGCCGTAAAGACATACAGTAGTTTCGTCTACTACTAGTCATGAATCTGTAATCAAAAAAAAACAATTAATTAAAGTGTGGTGGAATTGGAATACACGCTGGTCGAGGGTTAAAATAGTATGTACACGGTAATCAGAACAGCCTAATAGGTCCCAACCCGGTTTCCCGTCTAGTATAGGTTCGAGTCCTATCATTTAATTAATTAAGCTGTGAGGGTAAAATCTCACGGTACTATAATACTGACTAATATTACTATTAGTGGAGTACATGTGGGTTCGAGTCCTCAATATAGAACTAAATTAATATAAAATATTGTTTCAGCAATTTAAAATCAGCCTGTTAAGCTCGTGGTCGGTGGTTCGAACCCACCTATTATCAAGTAATTGATAATATAGCTCAGTTGGTAGAGCACGTAAAAAAATCAATATTGTTATTAATTTTTTAATATTAAACAATTTAAGAAGTAGTAGGGGCTTAGAAGCGAGTTTAGGAATTCGTGGATTGTCTTTAAGTAAGAGATTGTTAAATTTGGCGATATGTGGAAACGAGGACCTCATGAATCCTTTGGTAGATATACCCGTTGCTGTTCGATTCAGTAAATCGCCACTAGAAATGTACGTTGAGTGGCTAAGTTGGCTCTAGTAAAATAGGGATGGGATTCACAACTTGGGGTTAATAGAGTAAAACACTTCTAGGGAAGTCAGAAATATTAATCAGAACGACTCACCTCATAAGTGAGAAGGTCATTGGTTCGAATCCAATCATTTCTACTGGATGTAATAAAATTCTAAGGTTAATTAATAATATAATTGGTCGTGGAAAAAACCCTCGGTTTGTAACCGAGGTAAATATGGTGATGTAGCTCAGGGGTAGAGCAATGGACTGAAAATCCATGTGTCGGTGGTTCAATTCCACCCATCACCACTTTAGACATTATGGAATATTGAATAGATAAAAAATTAATTTGGTACTATATCTCTTAATTGGTAGAGGACTTGCAACGAAATACATGATGTGTAAAGTAGGTCAAGGGGTTGTTGGTTCGAGTCCATCTAGTATCACAGGTTGTTCGTTGAACGTACACTTTAATAAGGCTTGAGTCTACTACAAAGGTAAAGAGCTAAAAATAAGTAGGAGATAAAGAGAGTAGTGGTAATGTAGTTAAGTCCATGAGGGTATTTATTTAGTATTAAATAGCCAAAAGTCCCAAGGCAATAACTGAACTCTCATGTGTTCAACTTAAGGGCAAAAATGATGGTATAGCTCAGTCCGGTGAGAGCACTAACGATAGTTAGGTTAGGTTATAAAGATGAAATTGAATGGTTAATTGAGATTTCTATTAACTTTATAATGGCATAGGTTCAAATCCTATTATCACCACACGTAGCGAAAGTTTTAGGTTGTTTTAAATGCTCGATAATCAAGAATATAAACCACCGGTTCACATCCGACACATGTGGGGCTTTTAGTTTGGTAAATACGGTTCTATGTTGGCCCTGACCAACTAAAAAACTTATGATGGTATAGCTCAGTCTGGTTAGAGCACCCGACATTTAATCGGAAGGTCATGACGTATGTTGGTTCGAATCCCATTACCATCACTTTTATTAATTTTAAAAACAAATGTATGAAGATTTTAAGACAAGGTACAAATTATAGTTTACATTCAGCAGATGCTGAGTTTATTAAAGGGTTACCATTAGGTATATATACTGTAATACAAAATCCATTAACTAAACAATTTTCTCTTATGATGAATGATATTAGTACATTTGAAATGCCTACTAAAATATATGGTAATTGCCAAATAATTTGTGATAAAGTATTAAAAAGGTATTATGAAAGAGATAAAAACTTAGGTGTTTTACTTAATGGTAAAAAAGGTTCTGGTAAATCATTAACAGCTAAATTAATATGTAATGAAGCTAAATTACCTATAATTATATTGAATAAAGCATATGATGAAGGTGATTTTGTTGGTTTCATTAGTGAAATAAGCCAAAAATTTATATTATTTATTGATGAATTTGAGAAAGTTTATGATAATGAACATCAGGAAGTTTTATTACCGTTATTAGATGGGTGGGGGCGTAATAAAATTTTAGTTTTAATGACCTCAAATGCTGATAATCGAGTTAATTATTTTTTAAAAAATAGACCATCTAGAATTTATTATAAAATAGATTTTAAAGATTTATCATTAGATGAAATTGGTTTAATATTAAATGATAAATTAATAAATAAAATACATATCGATAATGCTATAAAAGCTTGTACTATACTTGGTAATGTTAATATGGACGTATTAAATGCTATAATAGAAGAAATTAATTTTAATGATTCAAGTAATGTTAATGAGTTATTCTTTTATTTAAATTTAGAAAGTGAAGCTATATCATTTGATTTTACAGCAAGACATTTAATAACAAATAAAACAACTTCTGGTATTTTTAATGACTTTAACCCTTTAGATATTAATTGTAGTTTTAATTTAGATTTTTATTGGGGTGGCACAATTAAAAATGAAGATAATAAAGACGTTTTGGATGACTTTGATGAATATTATATGTATAACGAATGCACTAATTTTAGTATAATCGAAAATGGTTTTAAATTTACATTTAAAGATGTTGAATTTAAACTTAAAAAAGCACAAATAAAACAATTAACTTACGGATATTAATAAATAAAATATTATGATAAAAATAAGAAATAAAATTTTACAAAAAGTAGGTGATTTCATTTTAAATCAAATGGAATTATGTAGTAAAGAAGATTTAAATCTTTGGTATAACCGGGGAATTTGGTTTGATTCATTTTGTATCTACAATTTTGATTTATATTTAGATTAAAAATAAAAAAAATCTATTTATTATGCCTAATAATTGGAATTAAATCTAGTTATTAGGTTATTTTATTATATTAAATTATATTTATAGTATATGAAAGAATTTATAAAAAATAGATTAAGAGAAGGTTTAGTTGATAATCCAATTTATTCTAAAGAGATTAAATCTGAAAAATATTGGAGGCAAGTATTAAGTAGTAAATATGCACTAGATATACTTAATACAATTATGCAAAAACAAAATGGTTGGGCATCTGAAAGACAATATGCTATTTTAAATAGAGAACGAAACGGTGATAAAACACCATACTCCACAAAAAATTAAGTGTAAATATTTGTTTTATTCAAATATTTTTATTATCTTTGTTTAATAATAAATAATTATTTAAAAACTATGAATAAAGTAATGCTTACTTATCTAGGCTTCGTAGATAAACCTACAAATGAAGAAAAAATAGCAATGGCTATTAGTGCAAAAGAACGTAGAGAATTAATTAAACTACGAGATAAATTAGGTATTCCAAAATTAAAATCGTAATATGATTGAAGAAGTTGATAATCGGGAAGTTGTATATGTAGATATGGACGATACCATATGTAAATTTAGAGATGCTGCTTGGAAAGCATTACACGAAAATCCCGGAAATAAATGGCCTCAGAGCCAATATAAATTTTTTGAAAATCTAGAACCTATTCCGGGTGCCATAGATGGTGTAAATAAACTTAAAACAAAATATAGAGTTTATATATTAACTAAACCATCAGTTCTTAATCCATTATCATACACCGAAAAACGGGTTTGGATTGAGAAACATTTAGGTTTTGAAATGTGTCATAGTCTTATATTATGCCCAGATAAAACAATTGCTAGGGGTAATTATCTTATTGATGATGTACCACAATCAGGTCATTTTATCCCTGAATGGGAACATATTCATTTTGGAACAGAAAAATTTCCCGATTGGGAGTCAGTGTTAAATTATTTAATGTAATAATTATGAAAGTTTTAATTGCCATATCTGGCGGTATAGCAGCATATAAAGTAGCTAGTATTATCAATATATTTAAAGGTTGTGACCACACAGTTCATGTTGTTATGACGGATAACGCTACTAAATTTATAACACCAACTGTAGTAGGGGTACTAGCTAATAAATTTATTGTTGAAAATGTACACGATATTTCACATATTGAAGAAGCTCAATCGTGTGATATATTTTTAACTGTACCAGCTACAGCAAATATTATTGGTAAATATTATCATGGTATTGCAGATGATTTAGTATCAACAATTAATTTAGCTATACCAAAAAATACAATTAAAATTATTTGTCCGGCAATGAATACTGAGATGTATAATAACCCCATAGTTCAAAGTAATATTAATGGGTTAATATCATATGGGTATCATATAATTGGTGCGACAGAGGGTTTATTAGCTTGTGGTGTTATTGGGATTGGTAAATTACCCGACCCAGAGTATATTGTTAGTAAATCACTTGAAATATATAATAATAGTAAACAATGGGTATGGCCATTAAATTCGAAAAAACGAATAGCAACAAATGACTCTTATTCATTTTTGGATTATTTAGATGAAAATAGACAAATTGATTTATCTAAAGTATGTGATATTCCAATATACCCACACGTTGGTTCGTTAGGTGTACGTAGAAGACACGACCATCATAAAGGTGTTGATTTATATGCTCCGGATGGTGCTATCGTTAAAGCAGTTGAAGATGGTGAAATACTTGAAATATGTGCTTTCACCGGTCCATCTGCTGGTTATCCATGGTGGAATGACACACAAGCTATTTATGCAAGAGGTAATTCCGGTATTGTTGTGTATGGTGAAATTGAGGTATTTAAGGATTTAGAAGTTGGTAATATAATTAAAGCTGGTGATTCCATTGGTTTAGTTAGAACAGTAATAAAACATGATAAAGGTAGGCCAATGAGTATGTTACATTTAGCTTTACATGATAAAGATACACTACACAATGGTGATTGGCTTATAGGTGAATCAAAACCTAAAGGGTTATTAGACCCAACACAATATTTAATTAATTCAAAAGAAATATAATATGAAAAAAGTTTTAATAACAGCTGGTGGTACTAAAGAACATATTGATGATGTTCGTGTTTTAACTAATATTAGTACTGGTAATTTAAGTACTGAAATAGCACAACAATTTGATGAGTTAGGTTATGAAGTATATTATGTTTATGCAACGGGTAGTCGTAAACCAACACTATACAACTTATATGGTAATCATAGAAATATTAGATATCATGAGATTAGTGATGTAAACTCACTAGTAGCCATAATGAGTGAGTTAGTACCAAATATGGATGTGGTTATTCACGCAATGGCCGTTAGTGATTTTGGTTTTGATAGAACTAAACCGGTTAAACTTAAAAGTAATGACCCAGAAGGTTTTATAGAATATATGAGAGAAACTATTAAAGTTAACCCAAAGGTTTTACCTATGATTAAGCAATGGAATCCCAATGTTTATTTAGTTAGTTTTAAATATGAAGTTGGTTTAACATTAAATGAATTATTTACAATAGCTATTGAATCAATGGATAAAAGTGGTTCCGATGCCGTTATAGCTAATGATAATGTTGAAATGGTTCGTGAAAATCAACACATTGGGTATTTATTAGAAAAAACAAATCTAAACTTATTTCGAACATATGGTGATACTGACCCAATTGAAAGATTAATTGGTAAACCTGAAATTGCTGAAGCTATCACTAATTTAATCAAATAGAATATGAAAAATTTAACTATTTCTGAAATTAAAAAAATTATAGATAAAAATAGTTTGCACCCAGCAATTAATGCTGGTCATATAAATGGTTGCCCAGCAACTAAACTATGGTCTGAACCATTAAATGATTATATTGTAATAGTGGATTACCCTAATAAGATAAAACCTTGATATTATAATTAATAACACTATATTTATAAGTATGGATAATACTAAATATAGAGCAATAAATTATAAGGGGAAACGTGAATATGTATGGGACCCTAAAGGAACTTGGGTAAGACGTAATAATGAATTTGTAAAAGAAGCTAGTGTAATAATAGTAAATCCCGAAGAATTAGAACAAAAAAAGGAATTACAGATATTACTAAAGAAAAACCCTTATATTAAGAATCGAGTTAAATCAATTAAAAATATACCTAAAAAAATATATTATATTAAAGTATGGTTATTGACAGAGGCAAACGATTTAACAATATTAAGGAATCATGAAAAAAGAGGTTTTAGAAAATATCATTTAGACCATATATACCCAATCCATTCCGGGTTTAAGAATCAAATACCACCTGAAGCTATAGCACATATCGATAATCTTAGATTCATATATCATACAAAGAATATTAAGAAAGGTGGTGAAATAACCGAAGAATCAATTAATCTGATAAATAATATAATCAAAAAAATAATTTAACCATCCCTTTTTATTATTTAGTATATATTTATATATAAACGTATATACGATGAGGAATGATAAAAGAATATTGGTGAAGTTAGATGACGAAACCCATAAAACGTATAAAACCATTTGTAATAAAAATGGTTTTAATATGAGTCAGAGAATAAGGAATTTTATAAATTCTGAAATAAAAATGTTAAGTACAAATGAATAAAATATTTATATATACTTTAACCGACCCAAATACAAAACAGGTTAGGTATGTTGGTAAAACCGGTGATATTAAAACTAGATTTGAAAGACATATTAACGAATCTAAAAACTCTACCTTATCACATAAAAAAGCTTGGGTAAATTCATTATTAAATAAAAATAAAGAACCAATAATAGAAGTTATAGATGTTGTAGATATTAATGAATGGCAATTTTGGGAAACATATTGGATATCTCAATTTAAAACATGGGGTTTTTATTTAACAAATATGACTCATGGTGGCGATGGATTTTCATGTGGTTCTATACCATGGAATAAATATATTAGTGGTTATCATATTCATTCTGATGAATACAAACGTGATTTAAGTTTAAAATATTCAGGTACAAAAAACCCATGTTATGGTAAAAAGGCAAGTGAATATACTATTGAGTTAATGAAAATTAATCATGTTGGTATGTCAGGGAAGAATCATAATTCAATAACTAAGGAAAAAATAAGCGATAAAAATAGTGGTAGTAATAATGGTATGTATGGTAAAAAACATAATGACGATATTATTAATAAAATAAAGGAAGCCTCAACCGGTGAAAATCATTCAATGTCAAAATTGACTGATAGTGATGTAATATTAATGAGAAAATATTACATCGATAAGACTTATAGTAGAAAAGAGTTAGTTAAAATGTTTAATATTTCACAAAGTAGTGTATTTAATATTGTAACATATAAAAGTTGGAAACACTTAGTTTAAGAATCAAATTCCACCAGAAGCAATTGGGAATATTAAAAATTTGAGGTTTATACCACACAGAAAAAATATTAAAAAGGGGTCTGATGTTGATGATGAAGCAAAAAAAATTATTGAGGGTATTATAAAAAACCTATAGTTTTACTTGTTTAATTAAAAAAAAAGTGTTAAATTTGTGTATAATTAAAAATATAGATTATGAATGAAAATTTTTTCGATTTATTTGGTAATATGTTTTTTGGTAAAGGTAATGATGATACAAATCCTTTATTCCATGATTTTGGTAAACGAGGTGAAACACCAAATAACCAAAATCCAGATGATATAAACAAATTTCGTGGTGATGCTGGTGATACCGATGAGCATATATCTAGTAAATATAAAGAATATATAAATAAACTTATGGAATTCTACGGGTCGCAATTTAATACGACACCACCAGAGATATTATCAATACAAAATCAAATTGAAGCTTGGTCAACAGAAAATATAACACATGGGGAATTAGATGCTAAAATAAGTAATGTATTAGGTCAACCAATAAGTGTTAAAATTGTTTTAAAAGATGAAAGTTTATTTGAAGAAAAAACTTGGGTGCTTGGTGAGGGTGTTTTAATTAGACATAGAGAATTAACGAAAGAAGAAGAAAATAAGGGTTTAGTTATTGAAGAATCAATATTAGATAACCCAACAGAATTTATTCTTAATTTTAATGATAGTAGAACAGATATCGAACCAATTAAAGAAAAATCTCTACAAGAACAACTTGATGACGCTGTTAAAAATGAAGAATATGAATTAGCTTGTATATTAAGAGATAAAATGAAAGAAATTAAATAGCTATAAATCAACACATTAAAAAATAATTTGAAAATAAATGCGAAAATACTTGACTCGTATTGAAACTTTTCATATCTTTGCAGTATATTTATAAACAAACAATAGAATATTAAAAATATAAAAATTAAAACAATGAAAACGTATACAACATATCAAGGAACGAAACAACCGAAAGGCGAGGGCCAAAACGGATTGGGTATGTTATATAATTTTATGTAAAGAATTAGAGTATTCTTTCAAAATAATATAAAGACCCAATCCTCAGAAATGTAGATTGGGTTTTTTGTTTTTAGACCGTTATTAATTCATAGACTAAACATAGAATTAAAAAAACAAGTTCATTGACATATTGGATAAATTTTAAAAAGTTAGGCTAATCTAGTGTTAATAATTTTAATTATAATATTAAGATATTTTTCACTAGTTTTAGGTTTAACATATTTATGACCAGATGTATCTATTATACATAAATCAATCTTTGCATCTATACAGGCTTTTGATTTAGATATATCATTAGTTTGTATTTGGTCTAATTTATTAACACCGAATATTGGTTCATAATGGAATATACCATTAAGTTCGAATGCTAAGTTAAGTGATGGTATGTGGATATCTAATTCAGAATTAATAACTGATTTATCATTATATTTAATATCTAGATTAGGGTAAAGTAATGTAAGTTGTTCTTCAACATACATTTCTAATTTAGAACGTCTTGTACCGGTAGTTTTATGTGAATTTAAATATTTTGTAGAGCATGAATGTGAACAGAAAGTATTTTTATGACGTTTACTGGCTGACGATTGTTTTATAATTTCTTTATTGCAATTACAACAATTAAATATTTTAAATGTATCTTTTTTTATATTAGATTTTTGTTGACATGTAAGTGAACAAAAATCACCAGTCCTTTCATATTTTGGACTTAAAGCCATTTTTACAATGTATTTTTTTTGTTTAAATGTTTTACCACAAATTAAACATTGGCATGATAATTCATCAAATGATTTGGCGGTTTTAAATTCTTCTTCAGTGTATAATGGTATCATAATAATTTGTATATATCTATAAATATCTAGATATTTTACAAAAACCAATTTTCATTGACATATTGGGAATAAAATAACGAGTGTAGCACAAGTATAGTGCAGTGGTCATCGGGACCTAGTATATTTGGTGGAATGCCAAATCACTCGACTAAACGGGATGTTATGCAGATGGTTATACAACGGGGCCTTGGAAGCTTCGGTTCGTGAGTTCGAATCTCACCATCCCGACAATAACGAGCTAACTGTTACGGTGATACTGTACATAGGTGGTACTAAGAGTAATTAACTTAGTTTGTGGGTTCAAATCCCTCTAGTTCGACAATAGAATAAAGGATTGGTTCAGCAATAAACAAAATCAAATTTTAATTGAAACAACGTCAATCCTGTTTCTATATTTTTTCTATAATTGTTTCAGTATTATATTTACTTACTATTATAATAATAGATTGGGTATCTAGTTTAATTAAAAAAGCACTAGAATTTTCGTCAACATAAGTACCAATTTTATCTTGGTATTCACCACTAAGGAATTTAACTTTATCAGAATAATTTAATTTCATTGTTTTAAGTATTATACTAATAAATATCATTTAGTAATACGGTATTTAATATAATTATAAAATAAAAAAAATATTTTAGACCTCTGGTGGAATTGGTAAACACGTTAGATTTTGAATCTAATGCCTTTAATTGGTTTGTAAGTTCGAGTCTTACGGGGTCTGCAAAAAAATAAACATTGTCCTATGGTGTAATGGTAACACAACGGTTTTTGATACCGTTGTTCTAAGTTCGAATCTTAGTAGGACAACTTTAACGAGTATTGACCAAGGTTTAGGCAGCGGTGCATTGGAGGCATCGCTTGGTCGGTTCGATGCCAGCATACTCGACTAGATAAAGGTTTGATTCAGCAAATAAAAAGCTAGGTAAATCTATGGGTCATGTGGTTCGAATCCCATTGCCCCCACAAATATTAATATTGGGGGTATAGCTCAGTTGGTAGAGCAATAGAACGCAAAAAGACAAACCTGTTCTAACTTGGGAGTATCGCATAGCGGCAATTGCAAGGGACTGTAAATCCCTCGACTTCGGTCTTCGTTGGTTCGAGTCCAACTACTCCCACTCTATTTGGGGATGCGTCAACGTTGGAGAGTTGAGGCGGTCTGTAAAACCGCTGCTACGCTTAGTGGGTTCGAATCCCATCAGCCCCACAAAATTACTTGATATGAAACCGTAACTGCAAATATCGGAATTATATTAAGCAATCTCAAAAAAGTTAAGAATGCAGTCTAAATTTTAATGAGTTTCAGCGGTATCGTCTAGTGGTTCAGGACGGTGGTCGTGGAGACCGCAAACAAAGGTTCGAATCCTTTTATCGCAACAATTTTAATGGTTTTCTTGATATTTATTTATTAAATAATATTATCGTAATAATTTTAATAAATGAATGAAATTTTCAAGCCAAATCACCTACACTTTATTTGTAAGGGTGAATGTAAAAAAGCACCTAAAACAGTTAAAGAATTAAATTTATGGTTAAGTATATTAGTTGAAAAAGTACGAATGAAAGTTGTGGCCGGACCAACATCAGTATATGTTGATGATTTAGGTAATGAAGGTGTAACCGGTACTGTTACTTTAGCTACATCACATGCCAGTATGCATGTGTGGGACTCAGAAACACCACAAAAATTTCAGTTTGATATATATTCTTGTAGTGAATTTACAGCTAATGAAGTTATAGAACATCTTAAAGAATTTGAATTAGTAAATTTAGAATATATTACATTAGATAGAAATGATGATATTTTAGTTACTGATAAAAGAAAAGTGAATTTTTAGTTGATATCTTTTAATTTATTATATATTTTTGTTATTCTTAAAATAACATAAATTAAAAATAAAAATTATGAGTAGAATTATCAATGTAAACAAAAGTGACTTAATTGAAAAAATTAAAGCTAATAAACAACAACATATAATTGATTATCAACAAGCATTAATCGATTATAAAGAAGAGGCTTTAAAACAATTAAAATTCTTATTAAAAAAAGCTAATAACGGTGATACAAACATTCGTTTAAATTTAATACAACCAGTAGATAAAACAGAAGAATACGATAAATTAATTCTAATGTTTACTATGGAAGTTGAAACAATTGTTCAATTAGAATCTAGAGAATTCAATCAATACGTTCACGATGATACTGATTTTGCAAGAGAAGCTAAATTTGCTAATTCATCTTATTTTAAAGGGTAATTATACATGTCGACCTACCCGGTTGCCCTTTAATAATGCGAGTTTATCTCGCAATTTCGCACATTCGTCTAGAGGCCTAGGACGTTTGGTTTTCAACCAAAAAATCACCGGTTCGAATCCGGTATGTGTGACAAATCAAATAAATTTTATTAAATGGCCCGTTGGACAAACGGTTAAGTCGTTAGGTTTTCAACCTAGAATCAGGGGTTCGATTCCCCTACGGGCTACAATATTATGTCGTATTAGACTAGCGGCCTAGGTCACCAGCTTTTCAAGCTGGCTTCGAGTAATCGATTCGTGGGTTCGAATCCCACATACGATACACTTGACATTATTGTGCTGATAATGTTATCCTTTGAGAGATGGATTTTTTCTAACTTAATCCCTCCTTTAAATTCATCTTTCTTTTTCACCTCATAACTCAGTTGGTAGAGTACGATACTTTTAATATCGGAGTCAAGAGTTCAAGTCTCTTTGGGGTGACAACAATAGCTTTTAACATTTACTTTTGTTTAAAAGTTTATTATATTAAATGAAAAAATATGGAAACTAAAATATGTACTAAATGTAAAGAAATCAAGATATTAACTGATTTTAATAAAAATAAAACTCGTAAAGATGGACATAGTAATATTTGTCGTGAATGTAGTAATCTTAAATCTAAAGAATATTATAATGATAATAGAGAAAAACATAAAATAATTATTGGTGAACGAAATAAACGAATTAGAAAAGAAAACCAAAGAAAATATTTCGATGTTCTATCACAATCATATTGTATTGATTGTGGTGAAAAAGACCCTATTGTATTAGAATTTGACCATAAAGATAATGTTGATAAAATAGATGGTGTTGGTAATATGGTTAATGCTGGGTATTCTTGGGGTGTGATATTAGAAGAAATTAAAAAATGTGATGTTAGATGTGCCAATTGTCATAGGAGAAGAACTGCTAAACAATTTAATTGGTATAAAGACATAATATAAATGTATCTGTGGCCGAGTTGGTTTAGGCTCTACACTTTTAATGTAGGAACAGTATGTTCAACGTGGGTTCGAGCCCCACCGGATACACAAAAATTTCCATCCGTGGCCGAGTGGAGCGTAAGCGAGAGGCACCATACTTTTAATATGGGTTGCGTTGGTTCGAATCCAACCGGATGGACAATATGGGCTGCGTATTGAGATTGACGTTGAGTTAAAGTATAACATACATGGTAAATCTTATGTGAATAAGATGACGTGGGGTTCGATACCCCTGTGACCCACAAATAAATTGGTCTGCGTCTTGCTGTTGGTATCGTTACGGGCTCGGAAGAGTATTACTAGCAAATAAAAGACTTCGGTAATTTAATAAATATCATTTATGAGTTTATTAAAAGTGTTAGGTTCGATTCCAAACGTGGGTCACAAAAATAGTATTAATTACTTGTTTTAATAGATAAAAAGTAGTAACTTTGATTAAAATATAATGATATGGATATAGGTGGAAATAATAAAGGTGTTGCTGGTAGACTAAGTAATTTTACGGCTAGACAATTTATATTTGATGGTGTTGAATGTGCATCAATGGAAGGGTTATTACAATCCTTTAAATTCGAGAATGAGTTATTCAAGCTGAGGTTTGTAAATTGGTTGGGTTTGGTGCTAAGAAACGAGGTAGTGGTCGTAATAAAGCTTGGAAAACAGGACAAACATTATGGTGGAAAGGTGAAGCATTCCAGAGAAAATCTAAAGAATACCAAGAATTATTAAATAGAGCATACGAAGCTTTATTTACTAATGAAAATTTTAAGAAAGATTTGTTATCAACTAATGATGCTGTATTCACACATTCAATAGGTAAAAATAAACAAAGTGAAACAGTATTAACTGAATCAGAATTTTGTAAACGATTAACTAAATTACGTGATACTAATTTATGGGATAATAAAATTAAAGAACAATTAAAAAATAATAAATAATAAATAGACAGGCATTCTAACGCTTTATCACATAATACTAAATGTGGTGAAGAGGAAGTTCAAGGCATCTCTCTGAGAAGTGGAAGTATATTAATTTATACGTTATACCACTGCAACATGGGATGCAACACAAATTAGTCTTAGCAAGGGTCCTCAGATTGCGATGATAGACAGGTAGTGGCACCGGAATGAAAAACCGGATATATCATATGATATATAGATAAATGTTAGATTAAAACAGAACCTTGGCTACGGTCATCTATTTAATTATTAATAATAACATGATATTGAATATATGTCATAGGATTTAGAATAAATAACGCAGTAATAGCTCCAATGAAGAGCGTCTCACTTCCAATGAGAGGGTTTTCGGTTCAAGTCCGAATTACTGCACTAAAAAACATAATATGAAAATAATAGTAGACAAATCAGCATTTCATTGGTTAAGTGAAATATTAGAATCGTGTAAAAATAAAACATTACATGAGAGTTTTGAATCTATTCAAAACAATTCTGAAATAACATCTATTGAATTTATAGATGTAAAATAATTGCCACAATAGCTTTAATTGGTAGAGTACCTGACTTGTAATCAGGGTGTTGGGGGTTCGAGTCCCTCTTGTGGCTCCAAACGGGGGTACCATTGTTAACCGTAAGCTTTTGAAGCGGAACGAATGGGAAAAGCTACCTCCGACCATGCCTTCTTCATATAGTGGTCGATTATACCGGATTTGTAACCCGGTTCATGCAAATGACACGTCAGTTCGAATCTGACAGAAGGCTCAATAAAATTTTTAATTATGGGTAAAAATAAAAAAATTGATTTAATAGGTCAAGAAGAGAAATATGTTGAATTTCTAAAGAAACGTTTAGATAGTAAAAACTTTAAAGATAATGTATCATCTGAAGAGTTTGAAAAGACTAAAGCTAAATACGATAAAGCTAAATTAAAATTAAAATTTTTAATAAAAGATGGTTTAAAATAAATGTCGATATAGCACAACGGTTAGTGCGTCAGTTTACCAAACTGAGGATGTCAGTTCGATTCTGATTATCGACTCAAAAGGGTTAGCTACGAATGTGATGAATTCGGGTCATCGTTATAAAGGTGGCTGTCTATAATGACTAAGGTTAATTAGGTTAGAATTACATATAATAATTAGCTATAAAAAGTATGTGATTAACTAACGGGTTTAAATCCCCTCTAGCCCACAAATGCCGGGTGATTCACTGTTAAATCGCAGTGCCGGCTCCATGCAGTAGTAGCTCAGAGGCAGAGCGTGACATTGCCAATGTCAAGGTCGAGATTTCAAAATTCTTCTATTGCTCAAAATTTATTTCCAATATGTTTTTATTTTTAGATATATTTATATTAAAATAAAGTTTATACTATGAAAAATCTAATAAAACAGAAGTTAAGGGAATCGTATGATAACAATATCTTATATTGTGCTGTTGTTTTAGATGAAGAAAGTCATAATATATTATTAAGTAAAATTGGTGTTCCAGAAGGTTGGAAACCATTTGCTCATCACATGACAATACAATTCGGTAAAAGTTTGGCAGATTTAAATATCAATGATGATGAATTTAAAAATGTTACATTAACCGTAACTCACAGAGGGGTAAGTAATAAAGCTTTAGCTGTTAGAGTTGAAGGTTATCATTCAAACAATAAAATACCACACATAACAGTCGCAGTTAATGTAAATGATGGTGGTAAACCAGTAATGAGTAATGATATAACTAATTGGGTAGAAATTGAAAGGTTTCAAATTACAGGTGTTGTAAAAAATGTTCTCAAATAATGCTATTATAGTTTAACGGTAGAATTCGCCCTTGGTATGGGTGAGATGCAAGTTCAATTCTTGTTAGTAGCTCAAAATTTATTTCCAATATATTAAAAAAATCCTAAAATTATTTGGTAGTCTCATTTATTTGTTATATATTTGCAGAAGTATTAATAAATAATATATTATGGAATTAACTAATGAATTTGCAATTGAAGTATTCGAAGGTAAACAATTTGACTTTAAATTAATAACAACAGATGTTATACAATCCAGACCGGGTTGTGATTTAGTACAATGTATATATTTTAATAATATATTAAATAAACATTATCGTATACTTTATGAAAATCCTTGGGGTAGTGATAATAGTATAATCCTTAGTATGGATGAAGTGGAACAAATTACAGAAGTAAAATATAAATATATTGTTAAAAAATAATATGAAAAACTTAAATATTAAATTCGAAGAAGATTATGTTATTGAAACTACTTGGGATTATTCACCAATTAGAAAAAATACGTTTACTGAAAAGAAATATGAAAAGTTAGATGAAAGAAGTTTGAATAAAAAAATAAGTGAAAAGTCTAAAGAATTAGGTTTAAAATCTTTTCAAAGAGCAAAGTTAACTAAAAAAGAAAGTTTTGATTATATTACACGTGAATATAAAACCTTATATAAAGCGAATACAGAGTTTGTTTTAAAAAATGGTATAAACTTATTGGTTGGTGATAATGGTTGTGGTAAATCAACTCTAATCAAGCAATTTATTAAAGTTAATAAAGAAAATTTAAAGGGGTTAAAGGTTTTTAATGTTGATATGGAAAAATCCAACCCTAAAGTAACTACACCTAATCCAGAAAAAGGTTTTACACATAGTGCACAAGAGGTAAATAATATTTTTATGTGGGCCGCTGAAAGTCATGGTGAAACAAGAGAAGGTGTTTTATTAGGTGTTTTAAGTTTAGATTTTGATATGTTATTTTTAGATGAACCAGAACAAGGATTATCTTTAAGAAATCAATTGAAATATTTAAATAAATTAAAAGAAACAGGTAAACCAATTATTATTTCAACTCATTCAAAAACATTTATTGAAAATGTAGAAGAAGTATATGATGTTGAAACCATGATGTGGATAAATTCAAAGGAATATTTAGATAATCTTTTAAAATAATAAAATGATTAATATAGCGACAGTAAATATAGGTGATAAGGTATGTTACCAACCAGAGCATTTAAAGATACAAAATAAGTTTGAAAATGGTATTATTAAAGAAATACCGGAACATTCTTTAGATTCTGTTAGAGTGGTTTATAATTGTGGTGGTGATTGGAAGAATTATAAAGATTATACCAGTGCTTTAACCAATTGTAGAGACTTAGAATTAGGTTGGAAACATAATGAAATTGAAATTAATTTAGAAGATGAAAATATTTTTTAAAAATAATTGATAAAACACTTGTTTTTTTCAAAAATTATAATTATCTTTGTAGAGTAATTAGATTATGTAATCAAGGTGTCAGTAAATGGTCTGACGGACCGCAAGTCAATACAAAACCTAGCCGAAGTGATTAATCGGTGACATAATTTAATTACATATACGATAGACCAAGACCTAAGTTCTAGATGGGGTGGTTGGTGGATGCAACTTAATAAAAGGTAAAAGCTAGTGTAGTGTTTCCCAAATTAAGCCTATGGTTGTTATCTTACCATTTTAGAACAATAGGAAGGATTCGAACCCCCGGCTAGTAACCTAAAGAATTCCTTACTAGGGAAAACAAGTTGTCAGGGGAGAGCCTATAGCGGTAATCACCAATATTTTGGGTTAATTTGGTTAGTGTGATACTAGCATAGCGTTCAAATCACGTGATTAACAGATACTGAATATTGTTCTAGATGTGGCTTGCTAACCACTATCCCAAATATGTCCTTATAGCTCAGTGGCAGAGCCGGGCCCTCTAAAAGCCTGTGTGCATCGGTTCGAACCCGATTAGGGACACGAAATAATTCACAAGGTATTTGAAATAATACCACGTTATACAAAACTATGCTGTAGAGGTTAAACGCAGTTGAGGATTATTTTTTAAAATTGTAACATATTTATTAATATAAACTAAAAAAGAAAAGTTATGAAACACTAGATTACAAAAGAATCAAAATTGTACGTTGTAGACCGAAAAGATTTAGGTCAACAATATGAAGCTGTACAAACAGTGTTTTATAAAAATTCTAGATATTTATTTAATATAAATAAATTTTCTAATATGTGCGATTTTATTGAAAAAGCTAATTTAATTCATAATAACAAATACGATTATTCTAAAGTATCTTACATCGATTGGTGTACTAAGGTAAAAATAATTTGTCCTATTCATGGTGAATTTGAACAGATACCTAATAATCATTTAAAAGGTTGTAATTGCCCAAAATGTGGTAATATAATAAGAAATGATATTTTACGTAAGTCATTATTTAAATTTATAGTTGATAGTCAAAATATTCATAAATTTAAATACGACTATTCTAAAGTTTACTATCAAACAACTCATAAAAAAGTTATTATTATATGTCCAATCCATGGTGAATTTGAACAAAGTCCATCTCATCATATAAATGGTTCGGGGTGCCCTTATTGTAGTGGGTGTAAACATAATAATAAAACATTTATAGATAAAGCTGAATTAGTCCATGGTTATAAATATGATTATTCATTGGTTAATTATATAAATAAGAGAATACCTGTTAAGATAATTTGTCCAATACATGGTGAATTTGAACAGAAACCTGATTACCATCTTAGAGGTTCTGGCTGCCAAATATGTAATGAATCAAAGGGTGAAAAACAAATAAAAAAATTTTTAATATCTAATGATATTAACTTCATAAAATATAAAATATTTGAAAATTGCGTTGATTTAAGAGTACTACCATTTGATTTTTATTTACCGGATTTAAATACATGTATTGAATATGATGGTAGACAACATTTTGAGGTAGTTAATGAATGGGGTGGTGAAGAAGGTTTAAAAGATAGGGTTAAAAAAGATAAAATAAAGACTGATTACTGTAATGATAACGGTATTAAATTAATAAGAATAACATATAAAGATAATATAATTAATAAATTAAACATTATGAAAGAAACATAGATTAAAAAGCTGTACGTGGTTGTTAATGGTTCATTACCATATAACTATCAATCACCACAATTATCTCATGCTGGCATCCAATTCCAACATGAACATCCAGAAATCGCCAAAGAATGGCATGACAAATCCAAGTACTTAGTACATTTATCTGCACGAGATTTATCTCACTTAGAGGATTTGATTTTCAAAGCAAATTTAAGAAATATTAACATTTCAATCTTCAGAGAACCTGATATTGATAATGAAATTACAGCTGTTTCATTCGAACCATCGGAAGCATCTAGGAAGTTATTATCTAATTTACCATTAGCTTTAAGAGAAGAATCACAATTATTTTAATTTTACCAATATGAAATAGATATATCGTCCACCATAAAACATTAGAATGTGTAATAAATTACACTATTAAATGGTAAAAAATAAATAATAAAAACAATAAAAAGTGCTATATAAAGCACAATTAATAATAAAAAACTTAAAATATAAAAAAATTATGGAAACAATAGTAAAAACAACAGAAAACAAGTCACAAGTAATTGGACAAGAAATAATGAAATATTTCGAAAAAACAAGTCAACATCTATTTATTAATAAAGACACTGACTATTTTTATAAAGTATTAACAGTTAAAATTGGTGGTGTACCACATGCAATTAAATTAACATTTAATGGTGAAAAATGTAATGTGAGTATATATGATTTAACTAAATTAAGTCAAATGGTAAAACATTTAGTTGATAAGGGTATGTATACTTCAGCTGCTAAAGTAGCTGTACATGAATGGAAATCATATATGTTTCCGGGATATGAAAGAACTAAAATATCTATACCAAACTTTAAATTGATGAAGAGTAAGATGTCTGAAGTTATAAGTTACGTTCAAGTGAATTATACAAAAGAAACTGAAACGAAAGTTAAGGTTGAAATTGGTGAGATTCTTAAGGACATTAAGCCAAAAGCTTAATATTAATAAAAAGCCCACTATCGCTGGTGGGCTTTTTTTATTTATTTACTTGCATATATTAAAAAATTTACATATCTTTGTAATCTAAAATTGATAATGTGAATGCTATAATATTAAAAAAGAAGATACTTCGAGAATATAAGTTATTGTTTTATGATTTATTAGAAACAAATAAACTAACATGGACAGCCAAAATTTGTTATGATTATGATGATTATTGGACTGAATTTACATCTAATGACATTAGTGGAGTTAGCTTTAAATTTAAGTGTGAAGATTCGTTTAGTATTACATTTTGGTACGGTGTTGATGTTATGATTGATGGTAATCATATAGATACTATCAATGGTTTATTTATGCCATTTACAAGACTAAAAATAAGACGAGCATATAGATTAAAGAATAAAAAAATTGATTGTGCTCAAAGATTCTTAAAATTAAAAGAAAAATTAAATACTATAAACAATGAATGTAATTAAACCACCAAGTGAGATAGTAATACCTAAAGGTAATAAAAGCGTTTTTTTAGCTGGTTCAATTGAAATGGGTGTCGCTATTGATTGGCAGACACAAATTATAAATTCATTTAATGATGAAGATAATATAACATTTTTAAATCCACGTAGAAATGATTGGGATTCATCTTGGAAGCAAGATATAAGTAATAACCAATTTAGATGGCAAGTTCAATGGGAATTGGAAGGTTTAGAAACAGCTGATTTAATTGTATTATATTTACAACCGGGTACAATGTCACCAATATCATTATTGGAATTAGGTTTATTTGCTAAAGACCATAAAATGATTATTTGTTGTCCTGATGGTTTTTGGAGACAAGGTAATGTAGATATTGTAGCACAACGTTATTACATTAAACAAGTTGATAACATTGAAGATTTAATAAAATCAATTAAATACATGATATAATATGGAAAATGAAATTAAAAAAATTGATATTAAGGAATTTAGAGAGAATGGTTACCTTCAAGAACTAAATAGACAATTCCTACATCCTCTTGGGTTAGCACTTGAAGTAGTGCAAGATAGTGATGGTACCGAATATATTGGTGGTGTGTGGGATTATCGTGACGATGAAGAAGGTATTCAATATGATTACATTAATTCTAATGATGAAAGAGTGGTAGTTGCTAATAATAAAGCTAATTTCATTAATAATGAATTTGTTACTAGGGGTATTCCCAGATATAATAAACTTGGGTTTATTATTGAACCTATTATAAATAAAAAATAACATGTTAGGTAATTGTGAATTATGTGGTAGGGAAAATGAATTAAACGAACATCATTTAATTCCTAAAATAAATCATAATAATAAATGGTTTATAAAGAACTTTACCAAAGAAGATATGAAGAATCGTAAGATATTAATATGTAAGGATGATTGTCATTCAACAATACATAAATATATTACTGAGAAAGATATGGGGAGATATTATAATACAAAAGAATTATTATTATCACACCCACAAATAGCTAAGTATGTTGAATGGATAAAGAAACAAACTGGTAAAATTAAAAAAACAAGGGTATGAAAGAAAATAAAAAAACTATATTTGTTAATCTATGGGGTGGACCCGGAGCTGGTAAAAGTACATCTGCAGCTGGTGTGTTCTATGAATTAAAAAGGAAGTTTGTTAATTGTGAGTTAGTTACGGAATATGCGAAGGATTTAGTATGGTCGGAAACAACTAATTTATTAACTAATCAGGTACATATTTTAGGTGAACAGCATAATAGAATGTTTCATTTAAAGAATAAGGTTGATGTCGTTATTACAGATAGTCCATTTTTAATGGGTGTTATATATGCTGATTTCGATGTTATATCACCATCATTCGAACAATTTGTTGTTGATGAATTCAATCGAAATGATGTCACTAATGTAAATTATTTGATAAAACGAGTAAGACATTATGTTTCAGATGGTAGGATGCAAGATGAAGCTGGTGCTAAGGCTAAAGATAAAGAAATAACTGATTTATTACGAAAACATAATATACAATATACTGTTTTAGAAGGTAAAGAAAGTACGGTACCAATAATTGTTGAACAAGTTATGTCTATGCTAGAAAATAATTGATAATATAATTGAAATAGTCATTTATTATTAGTATTTTTGGTAAAAATTAACTATAAATTAAAAAATATGTTATTAGAAAAAATTACTGGCGATATGTTGTCAGCTAGAAAGAGTGGTAATACAGCACAAAAAAATGTTTTATCTACATTAATTGGTGAAATGGATAAAAAATCTAAAGAAGTTGGTAGAACATCACCGGTAACTGATGGTGAGGCCATATCAATAATTAAGAAATTAATTTCATCGAATGTTGAATGTAATACAATTGATGAAAATGTTTACTTGGAGTGTTATTTACCAAAAGTATTGAGTTTAACACAATTAACTAGTATTGTTGAAAGGATTGTTGAAGATAATTCATATTCAACTATGAAAGATATGGGTAAAGTTATGTCATACTTATCAGAAAATTATGCTGGTGAATATGATGGTAAAATGGCCAGTGAAGTAATTAAAACATTTTTATCGTAATGGCAGTAGGATTAAATTATTTTGTTATATTAGCTATTATACATTATATAGCTGATTATTTACTTCAAAGTCGTGAAATAGCCGATAATAAAAGTAAAAACATTAAATATCTATTAATACATGGTAGCGAATATACATTATCGTTTGGTTTGTTAATTGCGTTATCGCTTGTGATGTTTATGCAAATATTACCAATAATTTTAGTAATTAAATATTCAGTTATAAACGGTGTAATACATACTATTATTGATTTTTTCACAAGTCAATTATCTTCTAAATTTTACGCTAAAAAGAATTATAGTGGTTTTTTTAGAGTTTTAGGTTTAGACCAACTATTACATATAACAACAATAATATTAACTTTTAACATATTCATATAATGATTACAAAAGAAGATGTGTATAAACGATTAGACGAAATGCATCGTGGTGAAAAATCAAGAAAATTTTTAACACATTTAATTAAAGCCTATTTTCCAGTAGGAAAGGCTGAGAAAGTTTTTGATAAACCAAAAGGAAGATTTAAATGTGCTATAAGTGATATTCATTTATTATCAGTTCAAGAAGTTTTTGAGGTTTCACGTAGTAATGACTATTTTGAAAATATGATGGAACACATTAAAAGTGGTTTCAACACTGATGGAAAACAAATTGAGCATCCGTTAGTAAAAGCGTTTGGTGATAAACGTATGGGAATTACTAGTAATGATACTGATACATTCATAGCTATGCCAGTATATCAAATATTTTATGAATGGCTAGTTGATAAAGTTCTTAAAGGTGATAAACATATTAATTGGGCTATTAAACAAGCCAATACAGACATGTTTAATAAAAAAGTGGTTAGTACACCACCCAAAAATAAAGAAGCCTTTAATAAGCCTAGAACGATTGATATGCCAATCATAAAGAAAGTTCCTAAATTATCTACATCGAAAACAACATTAGGTGATTTTGGTGGATTACAAGAATTGAAACAAAAATTAGAATTAATTGAAAAAAATAAAATATAATGCATACATTAGATGAATGTTCTGAAGAAGAACCAATTAAAGTAGAATTAGTTGGTAGTGTAGAAAGTATAGACTATGAAACAGATAAATTAGCTGAACGTGACATATCTATAATTGAATTTGCTATAATAAATAATTTTTTATTTAAATGTTTAAATGATAATGATTTAGGTATTAAAGTACATACTTATGGTATATCAGAAGCAAATACTGGAAGAATATCGTTTGGTGGTGGAAGAAAAGACATATACCCATGGTGGTTTAGCGTTTCTTGGGATAAAATAGATGATATGACTATAATTCAAACAAGACAATATTTGAATGGTTATGGTAAACTATGTAATGTTTTAGGTATCACAACAAAAAATGGTTTAAATGAAAAACAATATGACTCAATTTTCAATGAGTTTAAAAGATTAGCTTATAATAATTCTGAATATAAAGGTAAAGTATTAAAAATAACTTTATATGAAAGTAGATTTGAGGGTATTGAAATTTTAAATACATCAGATTTTAATAAAAATATTATATTAAATGCGACACAAAAAAGATTTGTTGACCATTTTATAACATCAGTTATGAATAATAATACATGTCGTTTCCTTTTTAATGGAAAACCCGGTTCTGGTAAGACTGAAAGTATTCGTAAAATAATGTTTTCATTATTAGGTAATGCAACATTTGTAATACCTAATTTTTATAATAGTAATGATTTATTACAAATATTAGAATCGTGTGCGATATTTGACCCCGGTGTTATTGTAATTGATGATGTTGATATTTATTTAGCCAATAGAACTGGTAACGGTGGTAATGGCAATATGTCAGCATTAAATTCGTTCCTTCAATTTTTTGATGGTATTAAAAAAAATAAAATTAGTGTTTTAGCCAGTACTAATTCTAAAGATATGGTTGATAGTGCTGCAGAAAGACCGGGTAGATTTAATATGATATTAGATTTTGGTTATCTAGATAGTACTCAAATAGAAGATGTCTGTAATTTACATTTAGAGACTAAATGGCAAATAAAAGAAGTGTATGATTCTTTAAGAGGTAATGATGAACTGGGTAATAAAATAAATGTAACTGGTGCATTTATAGCTAATTTATCACATAATTTAAATTCTATGAGTGAATCCATAAAAGATTGGACATTAAGTGATACATTATTACTAATTAAAGAATCGTATCGTGGATTTTATGGTAGCCAATTGGCTCAAGAAAAGAAAAGACTTGGTTTTAATAGAGATTAATTAATATTATGGTAGGATTATACGCTGGGTCTTTTAACCCATTTCATAAAGGACATTACGATATTCTAGGTAAAGCAATGGATATTTTTGATGAAGTTATTGTTGGTGTTGGTGTAAATAGTCAAAAGGATTGTAAAGGCCAAAATATTATTATCGCTAATGAATTAAGACTAAAGTTACCTAATAATATTGTAATGCCTTATAGGACATTATTGACCGATTTTATAACATTATTAGAAAAAGAATATGGTAGTGTAGTATTAGTCAGAGGTTTACGTAATGCAACTGATTTAGCATACGAACAAAACCTTTATAGTTTTTTAAAAGATATAAAACCGGATATTAGGATTGTTTCATTATTTTGTGATGTAGAATATCTTCATTATAGTAGTTCTGGAATAAAATCATTACCAGTTGAATTACAACAAAAATATTTAATATGACAAAAGTACGACCATTTAATAAGGAAGCTTATGATGGTATGGATAAACCATCTAAACTAGCTCTAAAAGAAATGATGGAAGCTAAAGGTTATTTATTAGTTGGTGATATTGATGAAGAGAGTTATAAAAAATGGGATTTACAATTTATTAAAGATGGTACGGTTGTAAGTTTCGAAACAGAAATGAGAAGACCTTTTTCAGCTATTAAAAATAACTTCAAAACAATTCACATACCTATTAGAAAAGCAAACAATCAATCAGATTGGTATATTATATGGAATTTAGAATGTTCTGAGTTTGCTATGATTGAAACTAGTAAAATTAGAGAATATGCTACAAAAAATACAATTGAAATAAATTGTAATGAAGGTACTGATTGGAATTATACCGAAGATTTTATTAATATACCTAAAGATGACTGGACTTTCCACGAGAAAAATGAAAGTGGTAAATGGGTTAAAGTTGATGTTATAACTGAAAATATAACCGAAGAAATGGCTAATAATATGGTTAGAGAACTTTTATCTAAAAATAAATCAAAATAAATTTGCATATATCAAAAAATTACCATATCTTTGTATTCTCAAATAAAAATATTATGAAGTAGGGTTTTTGATTGCTAGCTTTATATTTATATTAAAATACTAATATGAAATATAAAAAAGAACAAGTAATCTATTGTATTACTAATAAACAAAACGGTAAAAAATATATCGGTAGTACTACTGATTTTATAAGAAGAAAAAGAACACATACTGGATTATTGAATAATAATAAACATCATTCAATAAAACTACAGAATAGTTGGAATAAATATGGTGGTGATAGTTTTGAATTTAAAATATTAGAGTATGTTGAAGATATTAATATATTAATTGAAACAGAACAAAAATGGTTAGATTATGAAAAACCAGAATTAAATATGGTTTTGATTGCTGGGTTGAATTCTCATATTGGTATGAAACGAAGTGATGAAACTAAGAAGAAAATATCGGAATCATTAACTGGTAGAAAATTAAGTGACGAACATGTTGAGGCAAATAGGTTAGGTCATATTGGGTTAATACAAAGTGACGAAACTAGAAAAAAAAGAGGTGAGTCATTAAAAAATTATTGGGGTGATATTGAATTTAATGTAAAAATTAATAGAATTGAAAAGGTTAAGAATAGTAGATTAAATAATGGTGGTTATATAATTACTGATAACATGAAAAAGCAAATAAGTGATACATTAAAGAGTAAAAACTTACAAAGTGCTATTTCTATTGAGATAGAACAATATGATTTAGAAGGTAATTTAATAAGTACATACCCAAGTATAGCTAAAGCAGAAAATGAGAATGGTTTTTATTATAAAGAATTACATTATCATCTTGTTAAAATGAAAAAAAGTGAATATAAAAATTATAAATGGATAATAAAAAAATAACATTATGGAGATAAAAAGAGTTGTTAACCCAAATGATTATAGCATTGGATGTATCATAGCTCGCTTCCAAGTGCATAAATTACACCCATCACAAAGAGAATTAGTTGAAGATGTGTGTAAAAATCATAAAAAAGTGATTTTATTCTTAGGTATACCACCAATACATCGGCCAGAAACAGACCCTTTAGATTTTGCTACTCGTAAGGCTATGCTACAAAATGATTATCCTAACGTAATTATATTACCTGTTAAAGATAATCGTGATGACAATAAATGGTCTAAAAATATCGATGAGCAAATCGATATGACATTTAATGGTGGTAAAGCTTTATTATATGGTAGTAGGGATTCGTTTATACCTCATTATCACGGTAAACACCAAACAGTTGAATTAATAACAGATACATTTTATAGTGGTACTGAAGTTAGAAAAGAAGTTACTAGAGAAATATTAGGTTCTTCTGATTTTAGAGCTGGTGTTATATATGGTAAGGCTGACAGATACCCAACAGCTTATAATACTGTGGATGTTGCATGTGTAAATAATGAAGGTAAAGTTCTATTAGCCAAAAAACCTAATGAAAACAAATTGAGATTCATTGGTGGGTTTGTTGACCCAAGTGATAATAGTAAAGAACGAGCTGCTAAACGAGAATTTAGTGAGGAAACTGGTGGTTGTGAAATAGGTGATTTAAGATATGTCTGCAGTCAAAAGATTGATGATTGGAGATATCGTAGGGCTAAAGATGGTATTATGTCAACATTATTTGTAGGGACATTTATTTTTGGTTCACCAATACCAACAGATGATATTTGTGAACTTTCATGGGTTTTAATTAATGACCTTAAAAAAGCTAGTGATAAATTGGAATTACATAATATTATTATGGAAGAACATGTTGAATTAATGGAAAATTTTTTAAATAGTATTAAATTATAGAGTTATGATTAAAACTAAAAACATACAAAAGATTGAAGATTGTGATTGGGATGAATTGGTCTCAAACACTTATGGTAGACTATATCATATTCAACAACAAGATGGTTGTAGAGGTAGAGGCCTTATATACATAACCATACCAGAAGAATACTCTGATGAATATATGAATGATAAAATACCTGAAATCATAAATGATGAACGAAATATGGGTGTTAAATTTGATGTATGGTTAAATAGAGACCCTAAAGCACCTTTAAACCCATCTGATGCCGAACTTAAAACTTGTAATTATTATTATGATACAAGTGATAGAAAGTCATGGTGTGAAGATAAAAGTCATATTGGTTTATTCTGGGAAAGAAATTTTTACCCGAATGTACAAGCGGTAGCTAATGACTTACATAAAAAAGGTCTTATCGAAGCTGGTGAATATGCAATAAAAATTGATTGGTAATATAAAAATAAAAATAACGTAAAATAAGTATAAATTAAAAAAAGTTAAAAATGGAAAATGAAATCAAATTGATTGAATTAAGTGAGAACTCTTGGCATTATAAATTAATGTTATGGTTCTTAGGTGATAACTCACCAAAACCAAGTAATACCTTCAACTTCTGCCGGTATTTTTGGATTCTAATGTTCGTATGTGTAATTATGGTACCTATTGTTGGTCCGTTTAAACTATTGTTTAAATTAATCTATGCGATTGGTAATTTTGTAGACAAATACATTTATCAAAAAACTTTAAAAAGTTTAGAGAAGTGGGTAATTAGTCTAGATGCATATACTGCGTATGAGATTTATAATTATGGTTCATATGGACGAATACCTAAAAAATTTAAAAAGGTAAATGTTAGTGGCGAAAAACTATTAACTGATTGGGCTAAAGAAAATTTAAATCTTGATTGGGATAATATGTCTGATAGAGAACAGATTTTAATTGAATTAAAAAAAGTTAGAGATGAACGTTACGAATTAAATAAAGAACGTGAACAACTTAGATATGAACGTCAACGTAAAGCTGAATTAAAAGAAGAAAAACGTGATGAGTTAATTAGAAAAATTAACAATAAATTAGGATTTCTTAGTGATGCTTGGGATTCAATCACATCTTCATTAGAAAAATTATCATCGTTAGATTTTACTACTATGATTAAAGTAGCTAAAAAAGTGACTGGTGTTTTAATTACATTATTATTCTTATTTGTAACATACTTCATAGTTAATTATTTAACATTAGGGTTAATAGCTGGTGGTATATTTATAATGTCGATATGGAAAATTATTTTACAGGTTATTTTAGCTATTGTTATTGTTATTGGTACTGTAATAGTTTTCTTATTATATAAATTGTTTCAAATAATTGCTGGTCATATTGAAGATGTTGTGGCAAAATATAAACATGGTGGTTCAGTGTGGTACATACAAGTATTATATTTAGGTATTGTTAAACCATTATATTATGTTGTATACACTCCATTATATTGGTTAGTTCTAATCCCATTAAATTTCATATTTAATCATTTCATCTGGAGATTTTTATGCCTTAAAGTATTCAAATCGTTTGGTCTATGGTTTTGGGAAGGTATGAAGAATTTCACTGGTATATTTGGTGATTACTTTTCAGCTTCGAAAAAAGATTATTGTCCGGGTATTACATGGAAAAAATAATAATATTAAAATAAATTAAAAAAAAGTGAGATTATATTTGGTAGTCTCACTTTTTTGTTTTATATTTGCAGTGTAATTAAATTATTAATCTTAAAAATTATTTTATGAAAAAATTAGTGTCATTTTTGTTTATCGTATTACTTTCATTAGTAACGTATTCTCAAACAAGTTTAAGTCAAGAGGAATTAAATAAATTACCTATTGATGTTCAGAATCAAATCAAATCAGTTAAAACTATAACTGAAACAGACACACAAGTTGAAAATATTGGCAAGTGGGTTGGTCTAGGTAAAGAAGTTGGTTATGCATTTGATGGTGCATTAACGGCAATAACTAAAACTGCTTCAGATTTTTCTGAAACTAAATTGGGTAAAATAACTATGTTTTTAGTTATATATAAAGTTATTGGTGAAGACATAATTCAAATAGCATTTGGTTTTATATGGATTATATTAGTAATATTTATTAGTTATTTTGTTCATAGAAATTATGCTAAAGATAAACGTTTACTTAAAAAAGAAACTTATAACGCTGATACAAAAAAATACGATAGAGAATGGGTAATACAAGAAGGAAATGAAGGATTTGCAGCTGGTAGTGTTGCTATATTGATAATAGGATTATTAATCAGTATACCAATATTTCTTGTTTAATTATTAACTTTAAAAATAGAATTTATGTATACATATTTTATTTCAGCATTAATTGGAGTTATAATTTCAAAATGCTTATACGGAAAACAGTTCAATGAAAAATTGGCTACTGTAGCTATAACAGTTCTTTGTTTTACTTTTGGTGGTACATTAATAGTTTCAAGTGTATTCACGAATTATTTACCAACAGAACGAATTTACACTGAGAAATCTAAATTATTACCAATTACATATTATTTTTTTGATAAAGATACTACTGTTAGATTTATAACAGTTACAAAAAAAGGTGAAAAGGTTGGTGCAACCAAAGCTGATACAGTAATAACTCGTGATTCAACACCGGATTATTTTTATATGGATTATAAAACTGGTGTAATTACATACCATACGAATTATGATACCGAGTTTCAAGAAGAAAAATATATCTGGGATGATGTTTCAATTGTTCAAATAGATACTAATAGTTGGTATGGCATTGAAAAAACTAGATATATAACTGACGGTAATAAGTGGGTTACTGATATGAGTATACCTAAAATAGAAACAAAAGATATTTTATATCTTAATAAGGTCCAATATACTGAATTTTATAGACATGTTAATGAATATAGAGATAAGGTTAAAAAAGAAGAAAATGAAAAATAACAATAAAAATTTAATTCAAGTGTATATTCTTAAAGAAAAAATACATTGGACAAGAATGAAAATTGGGTTTAAGAATTTTAATACCTTATTTTCAAAAATATTAGGTGGTGTTATATTATCTACTATAATATCTATATTTCACTATATTTTTGCCACACCACATTTTATTATGGAATGCATTATGTTTTTATTCGTAAGGGGCCAATATAGAATGAATATGAAAAACTTATATGGTGGTGGTCTTAGAAAATTAGTTGTATTACATCAAGAGTTAGAAGGATTTAAAAAATAATAAAATGGAAAAATTAGTTACAATATGTAAAAATTATGCTTGTGAAAGACATGCATTTGTGAATCAAAGTTATGATGGTAAACCTTATTCATTCCATTTAGAAATGGGTATATCTTTCTTCCACAAATATTCTTATTTATTAACAGAATATGAAAAACCATTCGCTGAAGGTGGTTTATGGTGCCACGATATTATCAGTGACGCTAGAGAAACATATAATGATGTTAAAGAAACTTGTGGTGAAATAGTGGCTAATATTTCCTATGCATTACATAACGAAAAGGGTAAAACACCGGATGAACGAGAAAATCAAAAATATTATGATGGTATTGTTGAAGAAGGTAGATTAGCTATTTTTGGTAAATTATGTGATAGATTGGCTAATGGAACATATTCTAAAAGTAAGGGTAGTGGTATGTACAAAAAATATAAATTGCGATACCCAAGATTTAAAAAAGCGTTAAATGTAATCACAGAATTTAAACCAATGTGGGACGAATTGGATGAACTATTTGACTATACAGAACCATTATTTTGTCAAACAATAACACAGGAAAACCATATTTGTCGTTATAGTAAAGCTATGAATCAACCACATCCTAGATTATGTGTTGTTTGTGGTAAACCAGAAAATATAGGTAAAATATTAGAAGAAAATATAAAAGAAATTACAAAAGACGAATTAACAAATGACTATTCATATTATTTAACCGTTGGTGATTTGAAAGAGTTTTTGTATAAACATAATTTACCTAATGATTCTAAAGTAGTTATCCAAAGAATCGAAGATGTTTATTATGAAAAACATCAATGGGGTGTTTACCTAAAAGAAGGTGAGAATACATTTAAAGATGAAAATGGTGTTATCGTAAAAGAAAGTTTAGAACAATATCATCCAGCATTTTGTTGTGCTAAATATGACGATGACCCAAATGTGTTATTTATTAACTTGCATTACTAGAAAAAATTTCATATATTTGCAATCAATTAAATTATTAACTTAAATAAAATAAAATGAGTTTACAGAGAACAATTAAACGAAGATTAGCTGAAGCGATAAAAAATAAAGATTTTGCTGGGCTAACAGATGTACAATACTTAATTAATAAAGTATTAGATAAACCTAACAATTTAGTATTACTTGGTGATGCTTACAAATATTCGCATCATAAGTTTTATGAAGATAATACTACCGGGTTTTATTCTTATCTTGAAAGTCGTGGTGGTGTATTTGATACTACAGTTTTCTATGGTTTACAAATTTTCCTTAAAGAATTTATTGAAGGTGTTGCTATCCTTAAAGAAGAAGTTGATGAAGCTGAAGCAGTTCTTAATAGTCCTGAAGGAGTATTTGGACGTAACGATGTTTTTGATAGAAGTAAATTTGATTATATTGTTGAAAAACATGGCGGTAAATTACCAATTAGAATTATGGCAGTACCAGAAGGTACGGTTGTAACAACAAAAAATATTCTTATGTCTATTGAGTCAACTGACCCGGAATGTACTTGGTTAGTTAATTTCTTAGAAACAGTAATGCTTCAGGTTTGGTTTCCTATTACCGTTGCTACCCTATCAAGAGAAGTTAAAAAAATTATCCTTAAAGCATATAAAGATACATCTAATTTACCATATGATGTTGTTAAAATAGTTACTGAATATGCGTTAAACGATTTTGGATTACGTGGTGTATCATCAGTACAATCTGCTCGTAATGGTGGTTCTGCCCACGCAATTAATTTCTTGGGTTCAGATAACTTAGCGGCACAATCATTAATACAAGATTTATACAACACAAAAGGTGTGTTTATTAAATCAATCCCAGCAACAGAACATAGTATCATGACATTACGTGGTGAGGCTGGTGAATTAGAAATGTTTGAACGAGTTGTGGATAAATATCCTACTGGTACTATTGCATGTGTATCTGATAGTTACAATATCCTTAGAGCTGTTAATCAATACTGGGGTAAAGACCTTAAAGCTAAAATTTTAGCTAGAGAAGGTACGTTAGTTATAAGACCTGATTCAGGTCACGTTATTGAAACGTTAAAAGCTATATTTAAATCATTATTCGAAAATTTTGGATATACAGTTAACGCTAAAGGTTATAAAGTATTACCAAGTCAGGTTAGAGTAATACAAGGTGATGGTGTAAATATAAATTCAATCCAAGCTGTTTGTGATATGTTACGTGAAGAAAAAATATCAATTGAAAACATGTGTTTTGGTATGGGTGGTAAATTATTACAAGCTGATATTAACCGTGATACACTTAACTTCGCTTTTAAAGCAGCCTTTGTAATTGTTAATGGTGTTGAGAGAGATGTTGCTAAATCACCAACTGAAATAGATGCTAACGGTGAAATGCAAAAAAGTTTCAAAAAATCAAAATCTGGTCGAATGAAACTAGTTAAAACCGAAAGTGGTTACATAACATTAACCTCAAAAGATGCCGGTTTTCAAGAAGCAATTGATGAATTGATTCCAGTATTTGAAAATGGTATTATTTTAAAAGAATATACGTATGAAGAAATTCGTGAAAAGGTAATAATTTCTGAAGAGGAAGTTGAAAACTATACTTACTCTAAATATTAATATATAAATAAATAAAATAAAAAGGATAAATGTTGCGTTTATCCTTTTTTTTTGATATATTTGCAATAAAATTAAAAGAAATATATGTCGATAGTTAGAGCAATTGAACAAGCATTTAAAGCTAAAAAAGAACGTGGTTGGGACAAAATATATGTCGCTGTTGATATTCATGGAACGATATTAAAACCAGACTATGAAATTGATGGGATATGTACTGAATTTTATAAACACTCAACTGAGGTACTATACGAATTAAATCAAAGGGATGATATCGTATTAATATTATACACGTGTTCACATCCAGATGAGATAGACCAATACAGACAATTATTTAGATTTCATGGTATCGAATTCGACTACGTAAATTCTAATCCAGAAGTTAAAACAGGTGATACTAAACATGGTTATTATGAAGAAAAATTTTATTTCAACATTCTTTTCGAAGATAAAGCATCGTTTGACCCATACGTTGATTGGTTGGATATTTTAAATTATTTAAAAAAATGTTAAATATATATTATGTATATGTTTATTTAGACCCTAGAAAACCCGGTGAATATATTTATGGTGATTATAAATTTGATTATGAACCATTTTATGTTGGTAAAGGTAAAGGTAATAGATTGGATGACCATATTAAAGAATATAATCTTAAAAATGTTAAATTAATTAAAACAAAAACTATAAAAAAAATATTAAATGAAGGTTTAACACCTATAATTAATAAATTAAAATATGATTTAATTGAAGATGATGCGTTAATACTAGAAAAAGAAATAATAACTTTAATTGGTAGAATTAATTTTAATACAGGCCCATTAACTAATTTGACTAATGGTGGTGATAATAATTCTGGTAGGTATATAACAGATGAATTTAGAAATAAACAATCAAATATTATGAAAGAATATTATAAAGTAAATCCAATACCAAAGGATGTTTGTAGTAAAATAAGTAATATATTATTGAGTAAAAAAATGATTCGTTCTGATGAGACTAAACATAAAATTAGTTTAAAGAATAAAGGACATAAAATGTCCTCAGAACAAAGATTATTTTTAAAAAAAAATAAATAGCGTAAAAAAACAATATAGATTGTATAAATATATATTAATATCACCTAACAATGAATTATATTGTTTTACAGGTAAAACTAAATTAATTGAGTTTATTGTATTGAATAATTTATCTTTTAGTAAATTTAGAAGTTCACTTAATAAAGGTATTATCACCAGTGATAACATTAGGTTGGTAAATAATTATTATAAAATTAAAACTATTAACTGTATTGGTTGGAATATTAAATCGTATAAATATAATATAGAATGGGATGAAATTTATGAAATTATTAAAAAAGAGACTGAGTACAACGATAGTTGGGGTATGGTCTTCGAAGCAATCAAAAAACAAAAATAATGTTGATTTATCAACAGAAATTAATATGAAAAAAATGGCAATGCAACCAAACGATGGTAAATTTATACCACACAAAGATGTAAAATATAGTGAAGATGGTGAATCAGTAACACCAGAAAAAGCTCAAAAAGTAGTGATGGATTTCCTATTAAGTGAAATAGGACCATTTGTTGAATTTGGTTTTATCAAAGAACGTCAAAGATTAGAAGAATTAATTGATAAAGAGATTGATAGTATTAGAATTCATGTTAATAATAAAATTGCTAAAGTTACTGAGGAAATTATTAGAGATTTGAAATCTAGTAAAATTAAAGAAGAAATAATAAAAGGCGTTGAAGACCGTCTCAATCACATAAAAGATAATATATAATACTATGTCAATAGAAACATTCAAATTAACTGAAGACCATATTAAATTAATTAGACAAATTTATATTGTTAATAATAACGGTATACCATCAATTGAAGAAAAGAGACTTTTTGGTAATACTGATTTATATGAAGATATAGATTTAATCCTTAATGGTAAAACTAAAGAAGTTAAACATGATTCTGAATGGGATGATGGTTATTCAGATGAACAAATAGCTGAATGGGATACATTATTACAGGAACTTGTAACAGCTTTAGATATTGTATTATTTACTGGTAGTTTTGAACCCGGTAATTTCGTTAAACGAACATATGAAAGAAATTGGGTTAGAAAATTATCCTAATTTATTTGGTAGTATCAAAATAAAGTTATATATTTGCATCAAAATAATAACTAATAACTTAAATTAATATGGAAAGTATGAAATCAGTAATTTTTACCTTAGACGGTAGGACTAAACTAGTTAACGATATAATTAAGTATTTTAATAGAAATACAACATCCGATGAAACGTTAGCTATTGGTGAGATTAGTATCAAGTCATTTTCAGATGGTGAGATTAATACATTATATGCTGATAGTATTAGAGGTAAAAGGGTATATCTATTATGTTCACCAACTAATAGTGATTTAGTTATGACACTTAATTTAGCAATTGATGCAGCTAAACGAGCATCTGCTAAAGAAATTATACCAATCGTACCGTATTTCCCATACGGAAGACAAGACAAAAAAGATATTCGTGGACCAATTGGTGCTAAAATTATAGCTGAGATGTTAGAACATCGTGGTGCAACATCGGTAATATTATTTGACTTACATGCCGACCAAGTTCAAGGGTTTTTTGATATCCCAGTAACACATATGGAAGGTCAATATTTATTTGCTGATTATGTATCTAAGTTGATGAAGAAATACGACAATAATGTAATTCTATGTTCACCTGATGCTGGTGGTGTTAAACGAGTTAAACATCTTAAAGACCGTATCACAAATAAATATGGACAACCGATATATTATGTTACTATCGATAAAACTAGAAAAGAAGCTAATATAGTTGATGAAATGGTTTTAATTGGTGATGTTAATGGTAAACATGTTGTTATCATAGATGATATGGTTGATACAGCCGGAACATTATGTAAAGCAGCTCAACATTTAAAAGATGGTGGTGCAGCATCGGTTAGAGCAATTGCATCACATGGATTGTTATCTGGACCGGCTTATGAAAGAATAAGTGAATCTGTATTAGAAGAATTAGTTATATCTGATAGTATACAAATACCGGAAAAGGTAATGATGAATCCAACAAAACAACAAATTATTGAGGTTGAGACTAAATCAATAGTTAAGGTTATCAGTATAGCTGACCAGATTTCAAGAGCTATTATTGGTATAAATAATAATAAAAGTGTAGAATTATTAAAAGCTAAATAAAATGAATTTTAAGACATTGGCCGAATGGAGTAAATGGTTAGAAAAGAATTTCTCACCGGATGTTATGATACCAACGTTGCCTGTTATCATCCGATTAGATGGTAACAATTTTTCAACTTGGACCAAAGGATTGGTTAAACCATTTGATGAACGATTAACGGATTTAATGGTTGAAACCACCAAAATGTTAGTTAAGGAAACTAATGCAGTTATGGGGTATACACAAAGTGATGAAATAACACTTATTTTATATTCTGGTGATAAAGAAAGTTCTATTTATCAAGACGGTAAAAAACAAAAAATTTTATCTAAATTGACAGGTAAATGTGTTACATTTTTTAATGAGAATAGAAAAATATATTTACCAGAATACGATAAATTAGCTAATTTTGATTGTCGTATTTATCAGGTACCAACTTTAAGTGATGCTGCAGCACAATTATTATGGCGTGAAAATGATGCAACTAAGAACAGTATTTCTATGCTTGCACAAAGTTTATTTTCACATAATTCACTTCAAAAATTAAATGGTAATGAACTTCAAGATAAAATGATGCTTGAAAAAAATGTTAATTGGAATGATTTACCCGTTAAATTTAAACGTGGTACATATGTAAAACGTGTTAAAACATCTAAGGAATTTACTAAAGAAGAATTAGATTCATTACCAGAAAAACATGCTGCTCGTAAAAATCCTAACTTAACGATTGAACGGAATATTATATCGGTAATTAGTTTACCAATTTTTAATAAGATTAAAAATAAGGTTGATGTAGTTTTTAATGATTGTAATTCAACAATAGTATAAAAAAAGGGGTCTAATAACCCCTTTTTTGTGCCTTCATTTTTTCATATTTTGCTTGTAGTTGAGCCTGACGTTGTAGTATTGCATTTTCTTCATCATCAGGTAAACTAAGTGGTGCTTTAGTTTTTTGTCTAAATTCCCTTTCTTTTTCACGTTGATTAATAAATTCTTTACGATTGATTTGTTTTTCATTATTACCTTGAAATGTATTATCATCACCGGTATACTTATCGTAAGCACCTTCTACATTTTGTTTAACTCTATCTATAATCATATCACCAAAAATTACATAAGCTTTAATTCGTGCATCTGACGCACCACTCTCAGTTTTAGGTTGTCCGGTTACTTGACCTCTACCTTTTTGTAATAGTTCATCATTACCAGAATAAGCTTTAATAGGAACTTCAATATTATCAAATACTCTAGTTGTTGTAACACCACCAATTTCACGGTCACTTATTTGTCTGTTAGGTGTTTTAACAGTTACTCGACCATTTTTACTAATAATGATTAAATAAACGCCATCACCTTCTCTGGCATCTTGGAAATATTTATCACTACCAAATTGTTTTTGTACAGACGATACTTTAGCTGTAATCACCCTTAAATCATTATAAGTTGCACTATGTTTTTCATTGCCCGACATTGGGTTAGAAACAGTTTTAATATCTGATTCTAATAATACTCTTAATTTAGATTTTATAAATGACTTCATTCTATACTTTATATTAGTTTTCTATAAATATCTCACATATTATGAAATTTTTATTAAAATACTTGACATCTGCATTTTATTTGTATACTTTTGAAGAAATAAAAAATTAAATAAATTAAAATCGTATGACAGAAACCAAGAAAAAATTAATTGAGGCTGCAATAAGCTTAATCAATGAAGCCATTGATACTAAAACATCACTTAATAAATTATGTGTTCAGAAAGGTAGAGTTAGAAATTTCATAGCTAATATGGTTTGGGAATATAAGGAATCTGAAGTACCATCATCAGATAATCAGGATGATATAATTTTAATACAAACGTTTTTAACAATTTATGATAAATATTTAAGCTTAAAACAAACTTTAAGTAATGAACATAAATCACTTGATAAACCTGAATTAATAAAAGAAAACCGTTTAGATAAAAGCAGTTTCTTAGTTGATTACGATGCATATACTGATGATTCATATGATGATTTATTTAAAGGTGAAATGGTTCGTAATGGTGAAGAATTTACTTTAAGTGATGGTAAAACTGTTATGAATAAAATTAGTGAATATTCATACCGAATAAAAATTAGAAATAAACCAGACTTAATTGGTTCATTATCTAGAGAAGAAATGGAAACAATTTATCGTTCATATTCTAATCTTTATGGTGCTGGATTAACAAGACGAGCAGTTTCTAGGATGTTCCCAACGATAGATTATGATGATTTCATTCGTATATTAAGAGCGTTCAATATAACAAAAACATCACACCCAGTAGCACCGCATACAATTGAAGAAAGTTCTACTGATGAAATAGCAAAAATAATTTATACTAATAAAGAGCATGACGTATTAAAAAAACTTGACCAAGAAAGTGGAAAAGTTACGGCAAAAAATCTTTCTGATGCTCAAAAAGAAATCCTTAGACTTAAAAAATTAATTCATGGGTGGGAAACCATGGGTAATCAATTAATTCTTAATGATATCATCCCTTTTGAAATTACTAAAAAGGAAACTAAATCTGATAATGCTCTAATAGTTTATTTATCTGATATGCATGTTGGTGCACAAACATTAGATGAGTCAATTTATGAAAACACATATAATTCTGAAGAATTTAATAAACGCCTTAGAGCAACTTGTGATGAAATAACTAGACAATACGAAATATTTGGTAGATTTGATAAAGTAATCATTTGTAATCTAGGTGATTCTTTAGATGGTTATAATGCACAAACAACTCGTGGTGGTCATAAATTACCTCAAAATATGACAAATAAAGAACAATTCGAAATATTTGTTAAAGGTATGCTTAGTTTTTTTGAAACATTACATAATATAGATGTTGCTAACTCGATAGATTATATTTGTGTTGGTGATTCAAATCATGATGGTGATTTTGGTTGGGCCGCAAATAAAACAATTGAAACATATTTAAACCAGAGATATCCGGGAATGAATGCTAGAGTATTCAATAAATTTATAGAATATTTTAAATATGGTGTTCATACATTCATTTTAACACATGGTAAAGATAAAGAAGATAAAGCATATGGATTTCCATTAACTTTAAATGATAAAACTGAAGTATATATTAATGAGTATTTACACAACAATAATATAAATTCTGAATACACACATGTTATTTCAGGTGATTTACACCAAACATGTATAGGATATGCTAAACGATTCCGTTATAAAAAAGTAAGTTCGTTATATGGTAGTTCTAAATGGATTCATACTAATTTTGGTAACACCAAAGCTGCAGTAGATTTTGAAATCGTTCCTAAAGATAACGGTATTATATTAGAAGGTAGATTAACTTTAGTTTAATATTTGTTCATTTTATTGTTTTTTTTCTAAGCACTCTAAAAATAGGGTGCTTTTTTTTTGCATATGTTAAATATTTGTTGTATCTTTGTAAAAAATAAATAATTATGGGTAAATTTAAATCATCTAACTTTTGTTTAGTAGTACCATGTGTAGCTTGTGACACACCATTCCCAAATGAAGAATCACCAAATGGTTGTTGTAATTGTGATATGATGAATTGGTTATGTTTTAAAACGGAAGAGGAAGCAAACGATGCTTTCAAAAAACAATACCCAACATTTTTTGATAAAAACGGAAATTATATAAAACAATAATAATATGAATATATACGCAGAAAAAGGTACTAAAATAATTTATACCGGTAAAAATGGTACTGATTACGATAAAAAATATGCTGATACGCATTTAATAGTTGGTGTTACATACATCGTTAAAAAAATTAATGTACATAACTGGTCATCAACGGTTGAATTAGAAGAATTACCCGGATATGAATTTAATACAGTTCATTTCGAAGAATTTAATGAAATTGAAACAACCACCAAAACAGATTGGGACCAAAGATTTATCGATTTGGCTGAATATATTGGTAATTGGTCTAAAGACCGTAGCACTAAAGTAGGTGCTGTTATTGTTGATGAAGATAAACGAGTAGTTTCATTGGGGTATAATGGTATGCCGGTTGGTTTTAATGATAATATTGATTCACGCCATGAAAGACCTCAAAAATACGCATATTTTGAACATGCTGAGAGAAATAGTATTTATACAGCTGCGAGAAATGGTTCTCATGTAAAAGGCTGTACTATGTATCTTAAATGGTTTCCATGTGTAGATTGTGCTAGAGCAATTATACAGTCTGGTATAAAGCGAGTTGTTTGTACTAAACCAGATTTTGAAGATAAAAGATGGGGTGATAGTTTTAAATTATCCTATGAATTACTTTCTGAATGTGGTGTTGAATTAACTTATAAATCTTAAAATTATGTTTAAATTAATAGCATTAGTACATATAATATTGAATTCACATTCAATAGCACCTAAAGCATCATGTTATAATTCTAATTTTGAAGATAAAGTAACATGTAGTGGTGAAACATATAATGGATATCAATTAACTGCAGCTTCACCATATATGGAGTTTAACACGTATGTTAAAATAATTAACCCCAATAATGATTCGTGTGTAATAGTTAAAATAAACGATAGGGGCCCATATAAGGTCGATTCAACAGGAAAACATATGGATACACCAAAATATCATTTCATGCTATCAGACTCAGCGTATAATAGTTTGGGTGGTACTGGTAAAGAAAACATAAAAATAAAATATAAATTATTAGAACCTAATGAAGTTCTAGAAATATTAGAAGAAAACGAATATGGGAATAATTAAAACAAGTGGTATTTTTTTGATTAATAATCAAAATGAATTATTAGTTGCACATCCAACACGACATCATAAAAATTTTTGGTCTATACCAAAAGGTAAAGTTGATTCTGATGAAGATAGTTTAACTGGTGCCATAAGAGAAACTTGGGAAGAAGTTAACGTAGATTTACGATATGAACCAATTAATTTTTATAAGTTAACAAAGCAAACTTTTAAAAATAAAGCAAAACGTTTAACACCGTATGTTGTATTTGAATGTGAAAACCATATTGACTTTACAAGTTTTGAACTTAAATGTAATAGTAATGTATTACCACATTGTGGTGGGTTCCCGGAAATGGATGGGTTTCGTTGGATTGATTTGGTAAGTGCTAGAAGTGTATTACATCATAGTCAAGTGGCTTGCTTGGATGCAATTGAAGAAATAATAAACAAAAATAATTTTAGAAATCCATTAATTTAAATTATATGAGCTCAACTGGTATGACAACAACTAATATTTATTTTGAAATTAAAGAAGTCGATTTAAATACATGTAAAAAGGGTGATATATTAATATCAAAACAAGGTGTTAAGTTAAAGTACGTTAAACCATTAGATTCTAATATATTATATTATGACCATGAAGTAGCATATCTAAATAAACGTAAAGGTCGTGGTACACGAACAAATGATGGTCATGTATTTAGGCATAATAGAATGGATAGTGATGAGGATATCGTTAAAATAATTCCTATGTCTTGGGTTAACATTGAAAAAGAATTACCTGATTATTATTCGGTTGTATCAATTAAATTAAAAGATGGTAAAAAAGTTGACGCTTGGAGAGCATCAGATGGTGATAATAATATTTATACCATTTATGGTACTGATATAGTATTATCTAACGATAATATAGTTAAGTGGAGACCAAACCCAAAGTATTTCTAGTATAATGATATTCGGGTATAATAAAAGAAATACTCAAATATTTATTAGTAAATAGTTTTATGAAAAAATCAAAAGAAGAAAAATTAGTTAGAAAAATAACTGAAGAATTAAATAAACCTAAACCAAATGTTGAAAATTTAGTTGAAATATTTAAATCACAAGAAAAACTTGATACCAAAACATTAGAAAAACTTAAAAGAGTTAGAAGATTTGAGGTTGAGAGAATAAATAATGGTTTACGTCAATGTATCTCGGCACATGGTCCAATAACTAAAGAGTTCATTGGGTCTGCCAGTAAAAGGATTTTCGGAGCTTGTATATTAAATTCAATTGAAGAAACTAAATATAAACGAATATCTATTAGGGACTTACTTATTGGTGTTGTTATTACAAGTATATTATTTATAATTTTAACTTGAAATAGTAAAATTAATTTAATATCTTTGTAGATAATTTAATATTACTTTGAAAAAAATTATTAACAAATACTTAAATAAGCATTATTACTTATCCATTAAAAATGGGATACGGATATCTGATAAATTAGATGAAAGAATATGTTTCACTTTAGAAGAATTCATAGAACATATTAAAAATATTTTTGGTGTAGGTATAAGTAAAATACGATTACTATGTGAATATTGGTACACGTGTAATAAACAGTTAATTGTACTTGATTTAATATCGTATTTAAATAAATGCCGTGTTGAAATGACTAGGTTTGATTGGGTAGTAATAGATAAATATGGTGATAAGATTACCTTAGAAAAATTAATTGGTGTGATAGCTAATTATGATGAGGGTAAAAAAATCGTTAATAATTGGTTTGAAGGTAAACAAGAGGAATATTTAAAAACAAATTACGATTTTTATTAATAATGAAAGATTTAATATATAAATATTTAGATAAACATTACACATTTGAATTTAAAAATGATGTTTATAATATAATTTCTATTGATAACCTTTCAGTAGTTTATTTACCTTATATAATTAGAGAAATTTCAACATATTTTGGTATTGATTATAATAAAATAAATGAGATTGTAAATATGTGGTATAACGAAAATAAAAAACTTAAAAAAACCTATGAATTAATTTGGATAACTAAATAAAATAGACTACTTTCGCAAAATAATTGTGTAACTTTTAAAATTAATATATGAAACCATTTTTCAAAGAACAAAGATTGACTTCGGGGTCAATGACATTCAAACAGTATCTAGTTGAAATAAGTAGAATCCCGTTGCTTAATGAGAATGAAGAGTTTGAATATGCTATAAAGGCTAAAAACGGTGATAAGGATGCGTTCAGAATCTTAGTTGAATCTAATTTACGTTTTGTTGTATCAGTTGCAAAACAATCAGTTGATAAATCTTCAACTATAGAAGATTTAGTTAATGAAGGTAATATTGGTTTAATAATTGCCATTGGTAAATATGAACCTACTAGAGGCCTTAAATTAATTTCATATGCCGTATGGTGGATTCGTCAAAAAATTAATGAATATAAAAATCAAAACTCTAGAACTATTAGACTTCCGGGTAATAAAATAGCACAACTTAATAAAGTTAAGGGTGTTATTAATAGTTTAGAACAACAATATAATCGTCAGCCAACTAATATGGAGATAGCCGAATTCATGGATATTGAAATAGGTGATGTTAATGAATTAATTCAACTTGAATTAAATTCGATAAATTCATTGGATAAACCAATTGATGAAGATGGTTGTTCACTATTAGATGTGATACCATCTAAAGATAATTTTTTATCAGATAGTATTTTATTAATTGATGATAAAGAATTTATTATAACTGAATTATTAGCTAAACTTGATGATAGAGCAAGACGAATTATTGAACTATCATACGGTTTTAGTGAGAATAAAGCAATGACCCTACAAGAAATCGGTGAAATGCTTGATATTAGCCGTGAAGGTGTTAGACTAATTCGTGATAAATCTCTTGTGAAATTGAAAAAAATCATGGGTAAAAGTACTATGGATTTTAACGATATATTAACAATTGGACGCTAAGACTAAAATATTAATTGATAAACGTTTAGCTGAACTTAATTGTTTAGGTATAGAACCGAAACTATATTATAATGTGTGTAAATTGTTAGATAGACATGTTTGTACAGTTATAAAGGATGGTAGGTTCTATACCTTTCCTAATAAAGATAATAATCTTACTTTAACTAATGAAAAATATGTTAAAGCTGAAGATATACATATGTTGATATCTACCGTGTACGGATTAAATAATCATATGATTCATATGATATTAATGGAGTGGCAACGAGAAAAGATTATATATAATAATATGAGCCAATCTGTGGTTAAATATTGGGACTACCTAAGCTTGCCATTATATTCTAAAGAAACTGATGAAACCAAGTATAATTTCTAGTATTTTAAATAAAAACGTAATATTTATAGTAAAACGAATACTATGAAAACAGATACTAGAAAATTATTAAGAGAAGCTGCTGGGGATGAAGAACAAAGTTCATCAAAAGTAAAGGCACAATATGATAGAATTCAAAGATTATTAGGTGATAATATATTTAATCATTCAGAAATTATTGATAAGCTTTGGGGTAAAGGTAAAAAAGATGATGCATCACAAAGGTCATTGTTCAGAAAGAAATTAAATCGAGAAGAATATCAAGGCACCAAATATGAATTCAATGAAGAAGAATTAATTAAAATAGCTCAAATAATGATGGATACTTCATCAGTTATTAGGAAAAACCTAGGTAAAAGAGCTGAAGAATAAAATTTAAATGTGATATGAAAATATTACATTTTTTTTTGTCTAAAAGTTTGGTTATCTCACTTTTATTATGTATCTTTGTATTCTAATTAAAATTATTTAATATGGGAACAATTAAAGATATCATTAATTATTATAATGAAGTACCAAACAATTTAAATTGGGCTGGTTTGGAAAAGATTATGAGTGAATATAATATCCAAGTAAAAAATTTCCCGTTTAGAGCTGCTGGTATGGCATTTAATAATAAAATATATATTGATTCAAGAATTACATCAAATGTAACATCTAAACAATTTTATTTTATTATATTACATGAAATAGCTCATAACAAACGTAATCGTAAATATAATATAGATGAGGAATTGGTTAAACTTTCGAAAGGTGATTTTGAAGTATTCTTCGAATATGTTATAAATGAGGAAATAATAGCTGATAGATACGCTAAACAATTATATTACTATTTAAATAATGAAGTAAGTAATTATGACCAACGTCTACACCAACCAATCTATAAATCTAGGTATCGTGATAATGCTAGACAAACATATAATATGTTACCAAATACATTAGAAGAATTCGAAACTATGTTAACTAAAATGTTTAATTAAATGAGTTTTATAGCACCAAAAATAATATCACCATTTTTCCCTAGTAATTCTAAAATACCTAGAAAACTTAAGAAAAAAATTAAAGTTTTGTGCCGTCTTAATTGTGAATTATTAGATAACGGACAAAAACTTTGGTATTACTTAGGTACTAACAATAAAAAGTACCGTGATTTTTTAATAACAAAAATATGTGAAAATGAAAATAGATAAGAAAAAATATAATGAAAGGATAGCCAAATTTGTTGGTGCTGTAATTGAACCATGTAAAACGATAAATTCATATCGTTGGGTATTCCATGATAAAGAAAATCCATTTAGAGAATTATTTAACGGGCAATTAACTTGCCGGGAATTAGAGTTCCACAAAAACTTAATTTGGTGCATGGAAGTGTTAAATTTTATTTCCAGTAAAGAAATATCTGGTTTTAGCTTAAATATGACTCGGTTTGGGTTTATATGTGAGATATGGTACTATAAAGACAATGAAGTTCGAAATTTATTTTATAAAAGTGGTGAGAATGAATCTCAAATTGATGTAATTTATAATGCTATTTGTAAATATTTAGATAGTATTTAGTTGCATTTGTCAGATATTTTATTTATCTTTGTTAAATGAAAAGAAATGAAATTATTGTACCAGCATTTATGATTGAAACTCATATCAATAAACTAATTTATAATAGTTATATTGATGGGCTTGATACGATTGAAATATCTTTAAAATACACATTAATTACTGGTGATGTTATTAGTTTTGAACAAATAAATTCGATTATTGATGATATAAATTCATTATGAAGCAAACCTACCGTATAAAAAATTACACTATCCATACGACATCTGACGGTATACTTATTACCGGCCATATAGATGATAACCCATATATTTTTGATATAATGAATGGGGACCATTTATTGACTGATGATACGAAGGTTTTATATGAAGTTTTAAAGTGTGAGAGAAGTAAAAAAGCTTTTGGTGATTTATCTGGTGAACACGCAATGTTCAAAGTTAAAGAAATAAATTTAGTTAAAACAATTAAATTTGTGCCAAACCATCAACCATACCCCAATTGTTATGCTGATTTAATGTGGGGTATTTTTATTTGTGAGGATAACATGGAAGAAAAGGCCATCAATATAGTTAAACTATACGATAGCCCATATTTTGAGGTAATACCAGAAATGAATGGTGATAATCCAACTGGTGAAAATGTTTCACCTTGGTATACCTTATTTGAGGGTTTATTAATTAAAAAATATAATACATATCAAGAAGTAACTAAAGAAATTTATAAAATTTTAAATATTGAATCAAATGAAACGTAAATATCATATAAGAGATACAGCCGGTGTTCATGCGTATACACTAATAGTAAAAGAAATTAATGAGACTAAACAAACTAAGTATACTCTTAAATCAAGTAAATCAGATATTTGGGCTCAACATTTTCGTAATACCAAATTAATTACTGCCATTGATACTGGTAATGGTATTGTAGTAGAAGCTCTTGAGTTTCAACTAGAAAATGTAAGTGAATTAGATTATTCTAGTTTCGAATATCTATATTTGCTATTGGATTGTATTAAAAAACTAGATGATAATATATCAGAAAATTATACTATAATTGAGAATAAATAATATGGTTGAATTAAATGATTTAATATCTGGCTCTATTAATAATGATAGAATATCGCAGAAGAAGATATATGATTTATATAGTAGTAAATTATATTCTATTTGTCTTAGATATGCCAAAGATTCTGATGAAGCTAATGATATACTTCAAGATGGGTTTATTAAAATATTTTCAAATTTAAGACAATTCAATAAAGGTAATTCTTTTGATGGATGGGTTAAAAGAATTATTGTTAATACAGCAATAACAAATTATAATCTCCAGCTAAAACATTATAATCAAGAAGATATTACTGAAATTAATGAATCAACGATTAAAGATATTGATATTAAAGAGTCTGATTTTACTTTAGAGGAACTATTAAGTACATTAAAAGTATTACCACAAGGTACTAAAACAATATTTAATTTATATGCTATCGAAGGTTATAAACATAAAGAAATAGCTGAAATTTTAGGTATCACAGTATCTACATCAAAATCTCAATATCATAGAGGTAAAAAAATATTACAAAATAAATTATTTGAACTAAGTAAAGAAAAATAATATGGAATTAAGTAAAAAAGTAGAATCACAAACGGATAATGCGATAAAATACGTTTTTTTAACAGACGATAATCGTGTAGTTGAATTCACATACATAAATAAAAATGATGGTAAAGATATTATTTGTGTGCCGTGTCAAACAATGTGTAACTTAGGTTGCAAATTTTGCCATACAACAGATTTTATTGGTAAAATAAAGGTACGAAATTTATCGGCACTTGAAATATCAGACGGGATTAAATTCATATATAGTAATTTGAATTTAAAAGATAATAATATACCGTTATTAATATCATATATGGGTGTTGGTGAACCAATGGCTAATGTTGAAAATGTTATTGAATCAATGCGTTTTATTAGAGATACAACAGATGGTGTTGTTAAATTTGGTGTTGCTACGTGTATACCGGAAAAAAATATTAGAGATTTTTTTAACTTTGTTTTCTTAGTTAAAGAACGTAATTTGGAAGTTAAACTTCATTTTTCACTTCATTATACTGATGATATAACTAGAAGAGAATGGATGCCAGCAGTTTTAAATATTGACCCATCAATTGAAGCTCTTAAATTCTTTTATTCATATACCGGTAATGATGTAGAAATACATTACGCTCTTATTAAGGATATTAATGATAAACAAATAAACGCATATCTTCTGGGTGTATTATTTGAGTGCACGAATTTTAATGTTAAATTTTTACACTATAACGAAAAGGATAGTAATAACTATAAAGCATCAACTAGTGTTGAATATTTTATGAAGAAATTTGATGTATCTTGTGTTGAATATGAAATATACACCCCTCCGGGACTAGATATTGGGTCTTCATGTGGGGCATTTCTAATGGATGAATATATTACAGAAAAAAAATAAACAAATACTTGTTTATATTAAAATTAAATTATATCTTTGTTAAAATTAAAAATTAAAAAAATGAAAAGAATTTTATTAGCAGTATCAGTATTCGCAGTTATTTGGTTTACATCGTGTACGGAACAAACTCGTGCAAAATCATTTGGTGGTAACATGACTATTAATTTACAACCAAATCAAAAGTTAGTAAATGCAACATGGAAAAATTCAGATTTGTGGTACCTTACAGAACAAGGTGATTCTAACTTTAAACCAAAAAGATATACATTTCAGGAATCAAGTACTTTTGGTATGATGGAAGGAACCGTAACATTTATTGAATCTAAATAAATGAAGGCTAAATTATTAAAGAAGGTTAGAAAACGTTATAGTATAGTTAGAATTGATGAGCTAAGTTCAAATCCAACAGAAATGGAATTATGGGCTGTTAAACATCGAGGATTACCATTTTATAGATTAACTGATTATAATGATTGTGCTATTAAATATTTTAAAACTGAGGAAGAATCCATCACAGTACTTAAATTATGGATAATAGCTGACTATGGTGAAAAATTTAGACATAAGGATACTAAGCAAACTAAAGTTTGGTATTCAGAACAAGTAAAGAAAAAACGTAAATTTAAACTTTTTTAATATGTTATATTATTTTACACACAATTTAGGTAATGTTATGACAAAAAATAACGCAGTTATTTTTAAAAAATATCGATATAGACTACATGCCAAAGTTAGGGAAGAGGGTCATAGGGTTAAACCTAGAGAAAAAACGATATATATTGCTTATGATAGAAGAGACGATTTATCCCCTTCTATGATTAAATTACGAGATATATTTAATTACGTTATACAAACTGAAATACAATAATATGAATGCAAAAGTTAAAATTATGTATGAGTCAGCGATTAAAAATTCTGAATTTTTAATCGATATTGCTGAAGCTGATAACGATAAAAAACCGGGTATTTTTGCTAGTGAAGTAGAAGAAGCTATATTCGCTGCAGTATATTACGGTTGGTTAGTTGGAAAATATGGTAATAATTGGAAAAGTAATTTATAAATATGAAATTACCATTTGAACCTGAAGTAGTTTTATGTGATTGTTCTTCAACAGAGCATCAAATAATAATCATCAAAGATATTGATGAAGTTATAGGCCGAGAGGCTTATGTACAAATACATTTATCAAAATTGAGTTTTTTTAAACGATTAATATATGCCATAAAATATATTTTTGGGTATAAATGTAGATACGGTTGTTTTGAAGAATTTATCATTAGCCGTGATAATGTAGACAAATTAGAAGATTTAGTAACCTTTATTAAACAATAAATATGACATTTTTAGAAGAATATCTTAACACCCCATCACCAGTTGGATTTGAAATGGAATTAGGTGGTCAAAAAGTATGGATGAAAGAAGCTGCGAAATACGCATCACATGTTGATTCAGATAATTACGGCACGGCATACGCTCTTGCTGGTAATATTACATCAGAATATAGTGTTTTATTAGATGCTCACGCTGATGAAATATCTTGGTTAGTATCAAGCATTGAAAAAACTGGGTACTTACGAGTTGTTCGTAATGGTGGTACAGACCATCAAACGGCACCATCATCAAGAGTTAATCTTTGGGGTAATAATGGTAAAGTGGTTGGTGTGTTTGGTCACCCAGCAATACATGTTAAAGAAAGACCTGAGAAGGTTGAACTTAAAGACCTATTCATTGATATAGGTGCGAGGACTGATAAAGAAGTTGAAGAAATGGGCATTGAAGTTGGTACGGTAGTAACGTATGTTGATGGCTACATGGAACTTGGAAAAAATTTCATTGCTGGTAGAGCATTAGATGATAAAATTGGTGGGTATATTAATATCCAAGTCTTGAAAAAACTTAAAGATAATAATTTTAATTTACCATTTAAATTAATTGTTGCTAATACAGTACAAGAAGAAATTGGTCTAAAGGGTGCTGCGATGATTTCAAATAATATGAAACCAAATGTAGCATTTATTATAGATGTGTGTCACGAAGATTCTTCACCGGTATATAAAACGAAACAATTCAAAGGTGGTGAAGGTACAGTATTGAGTGTAGCACCAGCTGTTAATAATAAACTTTTACGTTTTGTAAAAGAAACACTTAAAGAAAAAGAAATCAAATTTAGAATGATGGCAAGTTCTGGTGGTACCGGAACAAACACTGATAGCTATGCTTACCCACAAGGTTGTCCATCAGTACTATTCTCACTACCGTTAGCTTATATGCATACAACAGTTGAAACCGTTCATAAAGATGATATTACAGCGACAGTAAATGCTATATATGAAACACTTATAAAAATAACTGAAGGACAATCATTTAAATATTAATATGGGTCTAAATAATTTTTTTAAAAATTTTTGGGGTAATTCAATTAAAACTAATATAAGTATGGGTACAATTAGAATAAATAATAACAGTTATGTTGGTAATAGTATTACCATTACAAATGGTAAAGTAATTATTGATGGTAAAGATGTTACCCCAGAATCAAAAAACATAACAATTTCAGTTGAAGGTAATGTTGATAACTTAAACGTTGATGCTTGTGATAAGGTAACTGTATCAGGTAATGCAACTAAAGTTAAAACTATGAGTGGTGATGTTGAGATACATGGTTATGTTACTGGTGATGTTAAAACAATGAGTGGTGATGTTGATTGTGGTAATATCGGTGGCTCTGTTTCAACTATGAGTGGTGATGTTAAACATAAACGTTAATAATTATGTATAATGTCGTTCTTCAATAATTTAAATAAAATTACTTATGAACCATATGAAGATTTAACATTTTTTGATAGATGTTCAGTTTGTGGTAATAAAAGTGATGAATTATATAGATGTGAACGATGTGATGAATTATATTGTGATAATTGTCACCTAGTTTATAATCAATTTACACAAATAGATTATAATTGTTGTAGGACTTGTGGAGATTCAATTGAAGATAGTAAAAGATTTGATTAAAATATTTGCATATGTAAAAATAATGTTGTATATTTGCTGAATAAAATTATATACAATGGATAAAAACGAATTTATATTATGTGCTGCAGCTGACTATAATGGTCATATAGTTTGTGGTTATCGTCATGGGGATTGTAATAGACTTTTAGAAGGGTTATTGGGTATTGATGAAACACTTACACCCGGTAGAGAAAAACAAGGCTTTATGACATCTTTAAATCGATTTGTGGATAGGAAAGAGGCTTGGAAGATAGCCTTAGCTAATAACCAAATTAAATTTGGGTTAAAGGCATCAGATAATGGTGAAGATTCAGAACTTATATCAGAAAATTTATATTAATACATAATAAAATGGAATTTAGAACAGCAAGAGAAACTCAAAAACAAGAAGTTAAGACTTTAATTGTTTATATTGGTAAAGATAGTTATCGATTAAGTGAAAGTGTTGATGGTCGTTTAAATATCAACAAAATAACTCATGGTGAGGAACCGGAACATTCAGATTATATCCGTGTGCATCCTCGAACAGGCAATGAAATTGAAATATCGTAATAGATAAATGTATGGAAAGTGATTGGTTTTTAAAATTAAGGGAATCTCTTGAATCAGAAGAAGGTAAAAAATCTGTTCACGATTATTTTGACAATATAGCGAAACAAGAAGCTATGGAGCAATCTCAAATAGATAGATTTCATATGAAATATGATACATGTGAGAAATTTACTAGAATACTTGAAAGGGTTATTAGTAAGTATGATTCTAAAGAATATAGTGAACGTGAATACGGTAAAGGCAGATTTCCTAATGAAGATTTATATTTCTTCTTTTTTGAATACGCTAAAAAATATGGTCGTGAAGCAACAGAAGAAGAGTATGAAACCGTTGGAAATCAATTCACTGCTGAATTACATTTAATTCATGATTATTTTTTTAATATAATGAATGGCCAAGGTACAGTAATTGTAATAAATAAAATATAATAATATGGTAAAAATAACATTAGATATCAAAAGTTGTAAAAAATGCCCACATTTTGAAGAAAGACGTGGGAAATATGTTAGTCCAGATTCTTTTGAAGCACCTAACTATGATTGGTTTTGTTTAGCAAATGGTGGTGAAAAAGAAATCCAAAGCTATGTTGAATGGCATGAGGAAAAGAAAATCCCTATACCTGAATGGTGCCCATTTATTGTGAAAACACAAATAGAATTACCTAAATATAAATGTTCTAATTGTAGAGATACCGGCCAATATACCTTTGGTGGTTCATTCGGTGGTGGTGTTACAACTATGACGTGTCCTTGTGGTGTTATAAATACTTTACCCGAAGAATAATATGAAAGATTTTGATACACAAGCTGAACAATATTTAAAAAATAAACAAAAGGGTGGTGACCATATAGTTGCTACAAAACCAGAGGCTATATATGCTTTAAGTGATTTTGCTAGTAGAATGGTTCAAGAAACGAAAGAAAATCTTGGTGCTGATATAAGAAATAAGTTATCACCAATGAAAAACCTATGTGCTATGCTTGAATCACCTGATGTTGATATTTGTAGTGAATTTATTCAAAAAGAGATTCAAAATGTTAAACGTTGTATCGATATATTATCTAAAATTGATAAGTAATTATGAGATTAGAATATATTGTTTGTGGTGATGTATGCATGTTGCAGTGTCCATTTACAGAAAATATGATAGGAAGTAAGGGTTGTGGTAAATGTGACCATCACATATCTCAATCTGATAAAACAGTTGATTGTAAGAAAGCTACGGCATTACGCTGATTATTTAAAAAAGATAAAATAAATATGAATAAAAAAGTATCATTTGATTTTGATGCCACATTAAGTAGACCATCAGTACAAGCATATGCTAAAGAATTAGTTGACAAAGGATTTGAAGTATGGATTGTTACACTACGTTTTGAAAATCCTAGTAAAGACCCATTATATGGTCATGAATATAATAATGATGAATTATATTGTATTGCCGATAATATAGGTATTAGCAGAGAGCATATAGTATTTACTGGTTTAGTAGATAAAGGTGAATATTTCTCACAACACGATGATTTTATATTTCATCTTGATGATAATTTCGAACAGATAAAACATATCAAAGACAACACTAAAAATGTCGGTTGTGTTTGGTTATTTAATTTTTCATTGGACCAATCTAAATGGATTGAAGAATGTAATGATTTAATAAAAGATAACGGTAGGTGAGGTATATTATCCTCTGAAATAAGTGAGACTACACAGACCCGTAAATTCGGGTGAAGTGGTTGGTAGTACCGTGACAAAAACTACCTATACTGTATGCGTACAGTATATCAGGATACGTCATAGGCAAAGAAGCACATCTATGGGTGTAATAGCAGAGCCGACCTTGAGATATGACGATACTGGTACAGTGAAATTAATTATTTAATTAAAACCATTTCCTCTTAAAAAATATAAGAGCCCCTAATCCAGATAATATAAATGAAATAGTAATAGCTATAACAAACCCTAGTTGGTTTTGTTCAAGGCCATTAGGAACATTCATTCCAAATAAACTAGCAACTAATGTTGGTATCATTAATATAATTGATACTGATGTTAATTGTTTCATTATAACGTTAAGGTTATTTGAAATAACTGACCCGTATGTATTTATCATACCGGTTAAAATGTTAGTGTAGATATTTGTAGTCTCTAAAGCTTGTCTAAGTTCAATATCAACATCTTCAATTAATTCAATATCAACAAAGTCTCTACGTAGTTTAGAATTTTTAAGCCTATGCACTAATAAGTCATTACCTTTTAATGCGGTTGTAAAATATACTAAACATTTTTGAATTTGTAATAACCCTTGTAAATCTTTATTTGCAATTGATTTTTCTAATTTTTCTTCAGCTGATTTAATATCTTGGTTTATTAATTTAAGATATTTAAGATACCATACACTAGCAGATAATAATAATTTAAACCCAAATTCGTAACGGTCTTCAATAAATGTTTTTTTCTTTTTAAGGTGTGTAATCAAATCAGATACCATTTCTGTTTTATTAACACACACAGATATAAAAACATCATCTTTAAATATAATACCGAATGGTACTGTTGAGTATGAAGTTTTTTCATCAGCATTTTTAATTGGTATTCTAATAATGATAAGAGTCCACCCATCTTCAATTTCAATACGTGGTTTTTCATCAATATCTTCTATATCACTATAAAAATCTTCAGGTATTTCTAATTCATTTAATAGATATTTTTTATCAGATTCTGTAGGTGATTCTACATTTACCCAACAATTTGGTTCCCATTTGTTTATAGTGCTTAAACCAACACTATTTTTTAAAAATGTTTTCATACATTTCCTCCATTAATTAAGTCATAGAGTTGATGTATTTAACTCTATTTAGGTCTAATATTTCGAATGATAATCATCCATAACAATAAAATATATTTTTTTCAATAATAAATATCTAAAAAATTGCATATGTCAAAAAATAGTAGTATCTTTGTTCCAATACTTTAATTAATTATTATGGGAAATCATTTTTAGATATTAACAAAGCTAGTATGAAAAACGAAACAATTAAAAAATTATTCAGAATATTATCTTTATTTAGAAACAAGAAAACTTCGTGGAATGAACATTAACACACGTAATATTGGAAATGTTGAAAGTATTCCAGAGCAAGAAGAATTTTATAATATGGTTAAAGAATGGTTGGATAAGGAGATAAAAGAATTTGACATAGGTCTGACTGTAAATTAAACCTAACGGTAACAGGCTAAGAAACGTAGCCAATTAATTACGTTTCATAATAGGTAGGAGCTTTATGGCTATGTTTTTTAGCATTTGTTACCACCAGTTATTTTTAAAATTATGAATTGTAGAACAGTAAAAGACACGAAAGGTAGAGAATTTGAATTAACAGAAAATGAAGAAAAATACATACGTGCAATTGAGCGTATAGAAAGAATGGATTCAGGTAGAGTTGAATTATTCGCAAATGGTAGATTGCATATAAGGATAAATGGTAATTGGTATGAAAATGAATTATATCCAACATCAATAATATGTGATGGTGGAGATGGTGGCGATAATTCTTAATTGGTGGTAACGATGGTAATATGAAAAGTTGGCTTTGTAGTCGCTTTCAAGTTACCACAAACGCTGATAGCCAATTTTTTATATTACGTGTTATCGGCTGCCTTTTATCAATCGAATTTTAAACTTAAAAACTAAATAAAATGTACAGAAAATTAAAAAGAACTTGGTCTCACAACGATGCGAATTACATCCCAAAATTCAGAGAAATTTTCCCTGAACTAAATAAAGTATCAAGTGAAGATATGTGTGATAGGTGGATTGAATTAGGTGTTGATTTTTATACCGATGAAAAAACGCCTGTTAAAACGTGGATGAGATTTACGCTACCATTTGCAATTTCATTGATGATTTTAATGCTTATTGGAATACCTTTTTGCTTTCTAATCACAGGCAAATGGTCATATCCATTAGGAGAAAAAAATCGAATCTTAAATTGGTTCAGGTCCCTGAGGCTTCTTTAAGGTTGCCGATAATGGTGGTAGCTATGGTTTCTGGATTGGTAAATTATTTATAACTTCTAGTGAATTAAGAACTAAATTAGAACCAATACCTAAAAAAGAATATTTACCTTTTTAAAAATATTTAATAAAATATTTGGATATATTAAATAATAGTATTATATTTGCATAAGTAATTAAATTATATATAATGAAAACATTAGTTATACATCCAAAAGATACATCAACCGATTTCTTAAAAGCTATATATGCTAACAAGGGTTGGGAAGTCATTGACTGGAATCCATCAAATTCTGGTTTGAAGAAACTAATCAAAGAACATGATAGAATTATTATGTTAGGTCATGGTTGTGGTGATGGATTATATGGTTTTGATAGATTTATAGTAGATTCAAATTTGGTATATTTATTACGTGAAAAAATATGTATCTGTATTTGGTGCTACGCACATCAATTTGTTGAAAAATATGGGTTAAATGGTTTTCATACTGATATGTTTATTAGTGAATATGAAGAAGCTATATTAGAATGTATTGATGGTACATATGATGAAATTACTGAATCAAATATTAAATTCGCTGAAATTGTAAATCAATATATTGACGAACCAAATTCTTTAGAATTAATTAAAGAAAATTATTTACCAATAAATGATATTGTCAAATATAATAGAGATAGATTATATAAATAACGTAATATGACAGCTATACAAATATTAGAGGAACATTTAAATAAATTATTAGATGACCGTAAAAAATTTTACACTAGGTATAAAAGAAGCGGTACCGAACAATGGGTAGAAGATAAGTTTATCAAGTGGAATAAAGAAAGAACAATTACAATTAAAAATATTAGAAAAGCAATTAAAATTTTAAAATAAATTAAAACAAATGAAAGAAAACATTATACTCGGTATAACTGGGTTTTTAGGTGGTATTATACTTATAGTATTAGTAGCTGCATTATCATCTATTCCGGTTATGTTATTATGGGATTGGTTAATGCCAACATTATTCGGTCTTAAAACAATAACATTATTCCAAGCATGGGAACTTAATTTCTTATGTAGTATGTTATTTAAAGGTAATTCTTATAATAACAATAAAGTAGTTAAATCGGAGCCTAAAAAAACTTTAATTCACGGATAAAATATTTACCGTTTTACTTGAATATGTTAATTTTTTATATTATCTTTGCATTATAATCAAACATAATGCAGTTGTAAAGAGATTTCAAATTAAGGTATATTTTGAAAATTTAAAGCGACAAAAATATGTGATGAGTTAATTGAAGAATGTAAATTTAATATGAATAAAGAAGAATTAGGAAAAAAAGTTAGGGGTATTATACTTGATTATAGTGGCCTTGAATTAGAAGATATTGTTGATAATGCCGATTTCTATAATGATTTAGGTTTCGATAGTATTGATGGTATAGAATTAGTAATGCGTATAGAAAAGGAGCTTAAAGTAAATATTTCTGATGAAGATGCTGAAGCAATTAAAAACGTTGGTGGTTTAATAGAATATTTAAATAAACTACCTATTAAATAATGGGTGTATATCTACAGAAGGTTGATTTGTCTGTGCACGAACTATCAACTGGGAATGGAGAGTAGAAAGTAAATGTGAGAGTAGGGATAAGCTCTGATGGTAGCATTTACTTAGGTTCGAATCCTAATAGACCATCAAAATAAATGCCCGTATAAGCAAATTGGTAAAGCTACACAGGATGGGATTGCAAGCCTTGAACGTGGGATACGGTTTATAATAAAGTCATTAACGTGATGATATAAAACAAAACCATGGAGGTTCGAGTCCTCCTACGGGCACAATTAGTTCATTGACATAAAATTGGGGTGAAGTTAATACAGTGATAAGAGCTATGACAAATATATAGTGTTCCATTGAGTAACCCCTTTTAAATATTAACCATTAGATTGGAGCTAACAATAATAAGAGCGTTGCTAAAGCTGGCTTTCAGCCTACATACCAACCAAATAGTATGCAAGAACTACTTATTATATATGAAGTTGTGATTCATGTTAGTGACAATATAAACAGTATAAGTTATCTGAAAAGAAGCCGAGTTTGCTACCCACCGCACATTGAAGTTTATTCATCACAAGACTAATGGTTTTTAAAATATAGAGAATCTTATGCATGGTTGAGCGAGTTACATGCCGAAAGGGGAGTATCGTTGTAAATAGGTTTGAAATTAAGGTATATTTTGAAAACAACACTCTAATTAATAGTAACAAAAACCTAAACATAATGATTCTTTTTAAAACTTTATACTATATTAACCTGATTAGGAGGTCGTTTACCGATATCGGGGGTGTAAAATGGGTCACCTACTTTTACAGTAAGGCACTCAATAATTGGTGAACAGTGGAGGCGAACACTTAACCAGATGTAGTATTTTTAAAGATTAAATGGTGATGTGGTGGAATGGGTTGTAAATAGATTTCAAATTAAGATATATTTTTAAAACAACTGTCTCTAACACATAATGAATAGTACCAACCACCTCTGATTCAAGTGTAAAGGTTGAGTCCCCTAGATGTGAGCTAGACATAATTCTAGGTAGCCATATAAGATATATAACCTATATGCTTATATAAAAGACTGGGCTAAAGTCGAGTCAACAATGATGCGGTAGTTTAATGGTAGAACAGGGAGGGAAATACTTCAGGATGTAGGTTCGAGTCCTATTCGCAGCACAATTGTAAGAGGTACAAGTGGTCTTTAACCCAAGACTTATAACAATGGGTAGGGTATTGAACTGGACATCCTTAAACGCCAGTTTCGTTGGGAATAAAAGCTAGGTAACAGAGGCTCCAAGTAGTTTGACTTTTTTAAACAACAGAAGTGTGGCAGGTTTATTGAAAGAAAGAAAACCGATAATAACTAGACTTTATATGTAATCTCAATGTAAAGCAAAATAGGGTGGTGGTGGAATTGGTATACACGAGTCCTGAGAGAGTAATAGAGTAAGCGTTGTGAAATAGCACTGCTCCGCAACCAAGCGTCTTACGGGCAACACATTATAGGTTCGAATCCTATTCATCCTACAAGGATATGCACGAATGAGTTAAGCGACACCTTTCAAATCGGAGGAACTCACATACGTTTAGACTGCAATAGGTTAACGTTGACTGTAGGAAAAGACTACATTTGGGGAGATGGTGGAATTGGTAGACACTATAACGTATGGATAAGCCGAGTCTAGGACAGAATGGTGCCACGAAATGCGTAATAATTGCACGACAGTCCAAAGTGTAAATACAGGTTCGATGCCTGTTCCCCCACGATTGCCACAATTAAGTACCTGATAGACAACTGGTTGGAGACCGGTGTGGCTGGGTAGACACTCGGAGCGTTTCAGACTCGTGCTGGTAGGTAAGCTACCATTTTTTTTATCTATTTATAATAATGTATTACATGGAACAACATATTGAAATATTAGAAACTCTTCCATTCAAAGAAGGTAGAAAAGCTTATATTACTAGAAAATATGGTGATATGTGGGATTTACCACGTTTTGACCATCCACATTATAGAAGTGAAAAAAGTGATTACCCTTGGGTTAAAGCAGAAAGAGTTATTAAAAAATTCTTAGGTAAATCATTTGATAAAGCCTTTAGTTATTATTGTAATCAAGTTAAAGTTTATGAACAATATGAATTTCTAGATAACTTTAACCAACACCAAAGCTGGGGATATTCTAGCTATCCAAGCGAGTACATTGTTGATGATAAAGGTAACATCCAAATAAATCCTGAATATAAAAAAAGATA
>Ga0172381_10000128_pt1 | contig 86079 bp, 78 predicted proteins | sample Leawel6488metaG_FD_119754 | JGI IMG/M metagenome (GOLD analysis project Ga0172381, IMG submission 119754) | Leachate microbial communities from a municipal landfill in Southern Ontario, Canada - Leachate well 64-88 metaG | ecosystem: Engineered > Solid waste > Landfill > Unclassified | place...
CTTGCCGCCGACCGACGAGATATCCTCCTTCCTGATCTCTTCGAGCCATAGAATATTGGGCACTTCTTTCATGCTCGCACCACTTATGATCTCACCTCCCCCCTGTTTAAGTATTATCATCTGTCAGTACGTCCCCATGGATGCCCCGGCCGGCCTTTTTTTTGTACGAGACAAGAATAACCCTGATTAGGTATTGCGCAGATATTGTATGGGTTTTTATGGCAAACGCGAGAGTGCTCGTCAGCGATCCGCTGGCGGAAGAGGGGCTTGCTATCCTCAAAGAGGCTTGTACTGTAGATGTCAAGACAGACCTCAAAGAGGACGAGCTTTGCGGGGTTATTAAAGATTACGATGCCCTGATCGTGCGGAGCGGCACGCAGGTAACCGCAAAGGTGATAGCGGCCGGCAAACATCTGAAATTTATCGGGCGTGCCGGTGTCGGTGTGGATAATGTCGATGTGGATGCAGCGACAAAACAGGGTGTCATTGTCGCAAACGCCCCTGAGGGTAACACCCTTGCGGCGACCGAGCACACGATGGCGATGATGCTCTCGCTTGCACGGAACATCCCGCAGGCGACCGCGAGCCTGAAAAAGAAGGAGTGGAAGCGTTCGAAGTTCATGGGTGTCGAGCTCAACGAGAAGACGCTCGGGATTGTCGGGTTTGGCCGGATCGGGCGCGAGGTGGCAAAGCGTGCCATCGCAATGGAAATGAAATGCGTCGCATACGATCCGTTCATTTCCAAGGACCGGGCAGCCCAGCTCGGTGTCAAGGTGATGACCCTTGAGGATCTTTTCAAGGTTGCCGATGTGATCACGGTGCACACGCCGCTGATCAAGGAAACCAAGCACGTGATCAATGCCAAGAGCATCGCGACGATGAAAGACGGCGTGCGGATCATCAACTGCGCACGCGGCGGCATCATTGATGAGAAAGCGCTCTACGATGCGATCCAGAGCGGCAAGGTTGCCGGTGCGGCGCTCGATGTCTTCGAGGAAGAACCTCCGCTCGAATCTCCGCTTCTGACCCTTGATAAGGTAATTGTGACCCCGCATCTGGGGGCAAGCACGGTCGAGGCGCAGAAGAACGTGGCAATCCAGGTTGCAAAGCAGTGCGTCGAGGTCTTAAACGGCGGCTCGGCAAAATACGTGGTAAACGCGCCGATGGTTCCGTCCGAACAGGCCGAAGTGCTCCAGCCGTATGCGGAGCTTGCCGAGAAGATGGGACGCTTTACGATCCAGACCGTCGAAGGGCGGCTCACATCGGTCGAGTGCATCTACGGTGGCGAACTCTCCAAGTATGCGGGCAGCATGAAGTTTGTGACCCGTCTGGTCCTCAAAGGATTGCTCGATCCGATTCTCCAGACACCGGTCAATATCGTGAACGCCGAGTTTGTTGCAAAGGAGCGCGGCATTGCGGTGAGCGAGACCGTGACCGAAGAGTCCCACGGGTTCAAGAACCTGATCACAATCAAGGTAACGACCGACAAGACCGAGATGGCGGTGAGCGGTGCGGTATTTGGAAAAGACCGCAGCCGGATCGTCTCGGTCGGCAAGTACACGATGGATCTGATCCCGGAGGGTTACGTGATTGTCTCCCGCCACATGGATAAGCCGGGCGTGATTGGCAGGGCATCTACGATTCTTGGGAAGTGTAACATCAACATTGCCGGCATGCAGGTCGGCCGGATCAACCCGGGCGAAGAGGCGCTTATGGTCTTAAATGTGGACAGCGAAGTACCCGAGGACGTAATGAAGGAGATCCGTTCGATGCCGGGTATCTTCTCAGCGACGTTTGCCAGGATTTCATCAAAGAAGATCTAAATCTTTTTTATACGTTTTTACGGGATTTTCATTCGAAGCTGCGCTGTGCCCGAGCCAAAAAAAGAATAATGGGGTTGCCGGTTACGCTTCTTCCTCGAACACCAGGACCTTGACCGGCATAATGTTGGGGCGCTTATCGTTCATGATATACGTGTAACTCATCACGTGCACCAAGTACTCAAGATACCCTTTGGCAAAGTCCGAGAGCCCTTCATGTCGTGTGCCGAAGATAAGGATGTGGAACCACTGGATGATCAGGCAGATAGTAGCGACGATGCCATATACGAATGCAACAATACCGATCAGGATCCAGTAGACGATACGGATAAGCAGTTCAAGACGGCTTGATTCATGCACGTACGTGAAGAGCTGGGTTGGTTTCGGGGTTGTTCCATCGGTCATAATATACCAGATTCCTTTTTTGAGGTCAGGAGTGATAAACTGACCGGTCTTTTGTGCGCCCTCATCCGGGTCTTGGGGGGTGCGGCAGCGCGGATCTCAAGCATGGGGACACTATTTTTTAATAATAGGATGACAAACATTGTAGAGCATCAGATCGACGCGGGCTCGTGGTCTAGTTGGCTATGACGTCGCCTTGACATGGCGGAGATCCTGAGTTCGAATCTCAGCGGGCCCATTATTTTTAATTTTTCAGTGTTTTCCTGTTTTAGGTTTCTGCTCATCTGCGTTGGCACCCGGATTCTCCACGCTTTTCATGATACTGCTGGTGGTACTCCCCGGCCCGCCAGAACAGGGTTGCCGGGACAATCCCGGTGACAAACGGTCTCCCGGCCGGAATGGTCGGGGTCTTCCTTTGAGAGGGTAGCGGAGTATCCCTTTTTTGGCAGCCGCCACTCTCTTTAGTCAGGAGGGGGTACCCCCCACCCCGGGTCACAAGAGGGGGGTGGGGGGTAAAACTTTTAAAAATTGGTCGGGGGGTCAGGGTACCTCTCATTTTTGGGAGCGGGGGGTACCCCCTTAGCAAGAAAAGAGGCCCCTACCCCCCCAAGCCACCGGCCGGCAAAACATACGTTCAGACGATAACTCCATGCGAAGCACAGGTTTTGGGAATGCAGGAAAGAGGGGGTAGGCCCCCTCTTATACCCGGACAGGGGGGTGGGGGGTAAAACTTTTAAAAAATTGGTCGGGGGTCAGGGTACCTCCCGTTTTTGGGAGCGGGGGGTGCCACTCCGGGCTGGCTGGAGGGGGTACCCCCAATGGACCGGGAATCGCTTCGGCAGGTCCTATTAAAAAATTCTGATCTTTGCAAAGGAAAATTCAGAGAAATACAGGGTTTTAAGTTCCCCTATTTTACCCCCCTCAAAGAAGATCCTTTTTTCGAATACCTGTTAAGATCTGAGTAAAACAAGGCTCTCATCATTACGGCAACCATCATAATCGATAACAACACACGATCCAATGCTATAATTGTAGTGCCAGTGTGTTCCGGCGGTATCATCCTGTAGTCCGGATTAAAAGGGGTCCCGTGCTTTGATGCCGTTACTGCGGGTTCCCTCTTAAAGTGAGGAAACAAAAAAATGCGGATACTGTTTGTCGTGTGCGGCGAAGGTCTGGGACATTCGTCCCGGTGCATCCACCTCGGCCATTATCTGGAGCAGCACGGGCATTCGGTTAGCTTTGTGGCTTACGGGAAATCCTATGATTTTTTCCACGACCATGGGTGTATCAACGTGTACCGGGGGGAACGTGAGGTCTGCCTGGAAGGGGCAAACGGGTTTTTCTCCTTAAAAAAGACCCTCTGGTGCTCGAAATGGACGGCCCTTAACCTGGCACGTTCCGGATTTCGTGCCCGCCGGTTGATCCGTGAGCACGGGTTCGACTGCGTTGTCTGTGATACGATGTACGGGGGGGTTATGGCGGCACGGTTCCGGAGGGTACCGGTCATCTTTATAACCAACCAGAACCGTTTCATCGGTCCCGGCGGCCGGAAGAACCCGGTCTGGTTTATTCTCAATTTTTTGATCCGAAGGTACCTGTGTCTTTCTAACACGGTAATCGTGCCCGATTATACCCCACCGGATACAGTAAGCCAGTATAACTTGTTTATTCCGGCACACGAACGGAACCACTATCATTTCACCGGCCCGTTCCTCGATATTGACCTGTCCCGGTACCATTTCTCACAAGAGACGATTTTTGCCAGTTTCGGGGGAGAGCCGTACAAGCTTCCACTCTACCAGCTGCTTCGGAAGATTGCCGATGAAAGAAAGGATCTGCTCTTCGATGTATTCTATACCGGGGCAGACCTTCCCGGATCTTCGGATAATTACCTCTCCCACGGGTACGTGCCCAACCTGTATGAACATCTCGCAAAGGCACGGATTGCCATCGTGCATGGCGGGCTTACCACCCTGCATGAGGTCCTCCTCTTTAACAAGCCGGTCCTTATCATCGTGGACCCGGGTCATCCCGAACAGCAGAATAATGCAAAGAAGATTGTCGAAATGGGTGCCGGTACTGTTGTAGACGGGCGGACGATCACCCGGGAGATCCTTGAACAGAAGATCGCTGAGACGCTGGCGCTTTCCCCAAGCTCATATGGAAAGGAGCATTCGAAGGTGAACGGAAGGGAGAATGCAGCGGAGATCATCGAATTGGTGGGATCGCGCAGACAAAAAAAATTATGGCCGCTGATCCACCGCCAGTGAAGGAGACCGATATGGGCATTTCTGAAGAGATTAAATCGATAAACCCCGGTGAGGAACTGCATACGTGCCCGGCCTGCGGGTACGAATACGGGTTCCATACATCCTTTGTCAGCGTGAACGCCGGGAAAAATGGGAAGGCGTCCCCGGTGAAATCAACCCGGGAACTCTACCGGGTGATACTGATCTGCCCGGAGTGTGGGTCGCGGTTCGATGCGGGCTGGCGGATCTCGTTTCATGATGAGGAGAACCGTGTTTTCAAGACAACGTGTATCCTGCACTGATACATTTGTCCCGTCCCTGTTGCAGCCGGGGAACGGGAATGGCCACGCGGAGCCGGGAGGCGGTGCGTAATGCAGTGTATCCGGTGCAAGGGGAAAGGCATGTGCGGCCTCGCCCGGTGTCCCATCACCAGCAGGTTCCATGCACAGGCAGATGTAAAACCCTCTGCTACTTACCAGGGCAGCGCCCCTTCGGTTTTTGTCGGCAGTTTCGGGTATCCGGATGTCCAGGGCGGCCCGCTCATGATAAACGACAGCGATCATCCCCCGGACTGGCTGGGCCGGAACCTCGGGATCGAGGATATTGTGGGTATACGTGCACGGACGATCCGCGGGAGATCGCCCCTCCAGCGGTTCACGGGCAACCTCCAGGAGATCGCCCTTTCATCGCAGCCTCTTGATGTCGACGTGGCGTTTGAAAAACCCGTCTCCTTTGCAATGACCTTTGACGGCACGGTCGCCCCGGTGGGATTTTCCGGGGCTGTCCGGAACCTCGACGTGATCGGCAGCGCGAGAGTGGGGCGGGTGGTTGACAGAATCACGTCAGATGTGGATATACGGGCCACCGATGCCTGCGTTGAACTCAAGCAGGGCGGGAGCGATGTCTATGAGATCACCAAGCTCATGACCGCGGGGCTTCTCGGGAAACGCCGTCATTTTGTTCCCACCCGGTGGGCGATTACGGCGGTTGACGATACCCTTTCCACGGCGCTTAAAAAAGAGATCGCACGGTTCCCGTCCCTTGACGAGTGCCGGGTCTTCTCCGGGGAGGTTTTCGGGAACCATATCGTCTGCATCCTTGCACCGGGGGACTGGCGGTACGAGATGATCGAGATCTGGGGCCGCCGCACGCTCTGGGCCGGGGATACGGAAGTGATCGTCGAGGACCGGGAAGCGTTGAAAAAACAGGGATATTCGCCGATTTCAGGCGCCTATTACTCGGCCCGGCTCGCTGCGTGCGAGTATCTCAAGGGTATCCGCCGCTCGGCCCGGGTGATCGTGCTGCGCCACATATCGAGCGATTACTGGGCACCGCTCGGGACCTGGGTGATCCGGGAGGCGGCACGCAAAGCGATGGCATCTTCCCCGGTTTCATGCGAATCTCTGGATGCGGCGGTTGCCGTGGCGTCTGCCCGGCTCGGGTTTGATTACTGGCAGCAGCACAGCACCCTCATCCCGGAGATGCGCACGCAGCGGACGCTCTTTTCGTTCTGATCCCTTAACCTGTGTATGCCTGCGCCGACTTTGACTGCCGCTGGTACCGGTCTTTTATGCTGTCGAGTGTCTCGATCTCGGTCGTGTCCTTGTCGTCCCTGAGACGGATGAACCGGGGGAACCTGAGGGCAAACCCGGCCCCGTAGGTCGGGCTGACCTGTAGTTCGGCATATCCCACTTCGAACACAAGTTCCGGTTCAAAGCGCACCTCTTTTCCGGCGCTTGATATCACGGTGTCTTTGAGGAGTGCGTAGACTTCGGCCAACTGGTCATCGGAAAAGCCGGTCGCCACCCGGGAGAGGGGGACGAGTTTTCCCTGGTCCTGGCAGGCCACCAGAAAAGAGCCAAACACGTGTGCCCGCTTCCCCTCGCCCCACTCTGCCCCGATGACTGCGAGATCGAGCGTGTCCACCTCGGGTTTGATCTTGATCCAGTTCTTTCCCCGCTGGCCCGGGGTGTAGGGCGAATCAGCGACCTTGAGCATGATCCCTTCGTGGCCGGCGGCAAGCGCACGGTTGTAGGTGTCCTCGATCACCTGCGGATCGGCACTTACTACCTGCGGGGCCACGTACTGCGTGACCACATCCACAAGGATCTTCCGGCGCTCCAGGAACGGGAGGTCGATCAGGGTTTTGCCGTCAAGATAGAGGATATCAAAGACATTGGGCACCAGCATGATCTCTTCCTGTGCCTCGGCAATATCATGCCGGCGCCGGAACCGGCGGAGCACCGACTGGAATGGCATCGGTTTGCCGTCTTTGATCGCAATCACCTCCCCGTCGAGGATCACATTGTGGGTGGTCGAACCCTGCAGGAGTCCGATCACATCGGGAAGTGCCCCGCTGACGTCTTCGAGCCTGCGGGAGTACATCATTGCTGTGACGCCCTCCTTGTGGAACTGGAACCGCGATCCGTCGTACTTGAACTCCGCTGCCACCTCGCCGTGCTCCTGCACCATTCCGGCAATCGAGCCCTGTTGGGCAAGCATCATCCGCACCGGGTGAAAGGGGGTAATGCGTATATCCATAAGGGCGTCCGGCCCGATCCGTGCGAGGCGTGCTACTTCGCCCAAATCGTTCTTGGCCTGCATCGCGTGCTCAACAAGAGCGGAATCAACCCCAAATGCCTTTGCGATCGCCTCGCGGACACTTCCCTCCCCGACGCCGATACGGAGTTCTTCGAGCATGATCCGGGCAAGGTATCTCCCTTCGAGCGGGCTGGCATCCCCAAGCAGCAACTTGACCGTACGCAATTTCTCCTTCTGGGAAGTTGCCCCGCCACGCGCTGCTATGCTGATGAGTTTATCGTATACATCGACAATTTCAAGATCCTGATGGGATAACGAGACCTGCGATTTTTTAGAAAGGAGTTCTTCTACGGCTTTTCCAACGTCCCCGTTTTTGTTGATTTTCCCGATTACCGCGTCCTTTTTTATCCCGGCAACGTAACCCACGGCTTCGTAGAGCAGGTTCGGTCCGATCCCGAGTTTTTGCGCACTCCAGTCGGGAAAGATCCTCCCCATAATAAACCGGACAAAGACCGGGAGTTCATCCGGTGAAAGCCCGGGCAGGACCCGGCTTATCACATCGATCATGTCGAGACGGCCGGAGATGCCCTCAATCTCTTCACAGCACCGTGAGAACTCCAGAAAGAGCATGACGTTTCTGCTTTGTGAGTTGGCGACCGGAGCATTAACAATTTACTGTATCGCCGGAACCGGCAATCCCCCTCAAATAATGTTATTTCGAGTCAAAACAAAAAGTAAAGTATTTTTAATGACCTGCCGATAGGTTATGTAGTGCAGGTCGTGGATTATCTCTATGGGTAATGAGTGGCTGCCAGAGGCGGTTGTCCGGTTGAGACTGGAGCGCCGTAAAAAAGAGTTTATTGATTACATTGGTGTCAACAGCGAAAAGATTGATGCCAACATTCCGGTTTTTTTCGGCCAGGTCATTTCGTCCCTTGAGAAGACGCTTCCCGGCCTCGGCGATGAGTTTATCGACCCGTTCATCGATGCGATGGCATTTGCCGTGCTTGCAGCATCGAAGCGATCTGATGATATCCCGTTTATCCAGAAACTTTTCGATCATGCCATGCGCAGCAAGCGCGGGAACAGGAGCCGTGCTGTCTATGACATCCTGATTGGCATGAAGATGATAACCACCGGGAAGTATGCGGAGGCTGTTCAGCAGCTCAAGAAGTACCAGGCTTTGGATGTCATGATCTGCCCGGCGATCGCCTACTGTTATTTCGTCCTTTCCACCCAACAGACCCCCATCGAGAAAAACGGGAGATCCCAGCGCCCCAACAATATGTCGCTTGCTGCACGGGAGCAGATGATCGAACTCGTCCGGCTCAATCCACCGATCAACCGGCTTCAGGATTTCGAAATTACCGAAGACCCGCAAATCGACAAGATCTTCTGGTTCATGATCAAGCAGGCAATCGACTGGTTCCCCAGCGAGCGCGAGTTTGTCCGCATCGGGATAGAAAAGGCATCTTACGACGGGAAACGTGACGTAAAAGAGGAGCTTCTCAATATTGCGATCGAGCGGTTTTACAATGATAAGTTCTTCCTGCGCGAGTTTTACAAATTTAAGCTCGAAAACCGGGACGCTGGCGGCGTAGCCGGGGTTATTAAACAGATGACCCAGCAGTATCCTGATGACATCGAGCCGATCTACTATGGCATGACTCTCTCGATCATCACCGGCCGCATGGACACCTATTTCCGGTTCCGGAAACTTGCCTTTAATAAGAATATCCCGGCACAGGCGCCCCTCCTGCTGGACTATGCGTTCGAGGTGATGCGTGACAGGAAGATCGAGGCTGCCGCCTGCATGGTCGAGATAGAAAAACAATTCGGCCCGCAGCACTATTTTGTGACGCTGCTTGAGTACGTGGCACACGATTTTCAGTCAGAGGACCTGAAAAAAGTCAAGCGGGCAAAGAAGGCGAGTTTTGATGCAATCAACCAGTATTGTATGAAACTGCTCAAGATTGAGGCGGGATAAGGAGAAGACATATGATGACAGGTGCCGGCGAAAGAAGAACGGTTTTTTGGGGACAGATGGAGGTTGTGTTATGGCAGTAGTGCGAATCCTTATCGCAGCGGGCGACGCGGTGGATGCAGATGATCTCTCCTGTCTGGCAGAGGCGGCAGGGTGCCGGGTGGAGGCACGGGCGTCTTCCGGGAAAGAAGCAGTTGCGCTGGCAAAAAAGGCCCGGCATCTGGATCTCGTGTTGATAGACACACACAGACACGGCGACATGGGCAGCTCTGCAGTGGTAAAAAAACTCCAGACACTTTGCAACACCCCGGTAGTGCTGGTCGCCGATTCCGATGAGGCAGTCCCAATCCTGCACCGGAATGCTGCTGTCCCGTACGGGTGCCTGGTACGGCCGTTTGGTACCCGGCAGTTTCGTCAGGTTATCGAAGCCGCGGTCTACCGGCATTCCCGGGAGCCGGGTCTCAGCGGAAACGGCGGAGGTAAAAAGACGTACTCCGACCCGGCGGTGCGTAAGATTGCTCACGATATCAACAACTCACTCAGCTCAGCGCTTGCGAATATCCAGCTTTCCCGCCGGTCGTGCCCCCATAAGGATCGCGTATTGGAGCACCTGGACAGCGCTGAGGCGAGCGTGCTGCGGGCGCGGGATCACTCCCACCAGCTGCTCACGCCATCAGTGCGGCCGAAGAAAGAGGCCGGTGCAAAACGTGGGGCAAAGGACCTAAATGAGTCTCTTCAAAGTGCGCGGGTGCAAAAAGAAGGGGTGACCACACGGTACAGGATCCTGCTGATGGACGACGAATCGGCGATCCTTTCGGCCACAAGCGATATGCTCTCGTTCATGGGTCACGAGGTTACGGTGGCAGAAAATGGCGATACAGCCCTTAGGCTGTATACACAGGCAAAGACAGGTGCCGTGCCTTTTGATGCCGTCATCCTCGATATCACCGTGCCGGGCGGCAAAGGGGCACAGGAAACCCTGCCCCGGCTTCAGGCGCTCGATTCCAACGTGCGGGCGATCGTCTCCAGCGGGTATGCCACGCATCCCCTCGTTGTCAGTTTCGCCAACAGCGGCTTTATGGCGGCCCTTGTAAAACCCTATGGGTTCAAGGAGCTCGAAGAATCTCTTTCACAGGCGTTTCGGTCTTAAGTGGACTACAACCGGATTTCCTGTGGGGAATCCGGGGACGAACCCCGTTGTGTCGCTACGATCAGGCTCTTTTCTTCAAAGAAGAGTCCGAGACCCCCGCGTGCACTCGCCATTGCACGGTCCGGCGTATTGTTGATCTCGCTTAAGTGGGAGAGTACTACCTGCGACACGTCTTTTCCGAGCACCTGAAGTGCTGCGGCGGCCGCCGGGTTTGAGAGGTGTCCCCGGCTGGACCGGATCCGCCGTTTCAGTGACTCGGGATATGGCCCATTTGCAAGCATCTCCGGGCAGTGGTTGCTTTCGAGCACGAGGCCGTCGCAACGCCGGAGCAGGTTCAGCATATGAGGGGTAACAATACCCGTATCGGTGCAATAGCCAAGCCTTGTACCGTTTTCTGCAATGACAAACCCACATGGCTCTGCCGCGTCGTGGGAGGTAGCAAACGGGGAGACTGTAAACCCCCCGACAGCAAAGGGGTTATCATACTGGCAGGCATGTGTCGCGAGTGGTTTATCCGATGTGCGACGGTGGTTGAGAAAATCTTCAAGCGTACCCCTGGTTGCATAAATGGGGCATTCCAGTTTTCTTGCGAGCACGTCCAGGCCCCTGATATGATCCACGTGCTCGTGGGTAACGATGATTGCACTAATTGCATCGGGAGCGCAACCGGTCTGCGTGAGCCGGTTCAGGGTCTCCTTTGCACTCAAGCCGGCATCAACGAGGATAGCACCGTCACTGCCTTTAATATACGTACAGTTACCTTTGCTCCCGCTTGCAAGAATCGTGCACCGCATGTCTTCCTACCCTAAGCGTTTTTTGTATTAACCTGCTTTCATCCAGCCCCTGCCGGGGTACGGGAAGAATGCAAAAAAAGGGGAAAAAGATGGTTATTTTTTCGCTTTCATCGCTTCATACTCCGCGAGCACCGGGGCAATGGTTTTCGTGGAGACAGAACGCCGCACAAGCTGTACTAGTTTCCGGCAGTAATTGATGTGGGCGATCTGGATACTTACAATCAGGCCAAAACAGAAGCACGTGATGCCGATCAGGATATAACTTGTAATTTCAACCATCGAATATCCCCTCAGGTCTCCTTTGCGAGTTCATCCACGAGCGGTACTAAAGAGTCGGTATCGGAGCATTCTTTTGCGAGCACCATAAAACGCTTCGAAAAATTCAACTTCAGGACCTGATACCCGATGATCATTCCTATCGAGAACATAATAATCCCAAAGCCAAAATAGATAAGCAGATCCATCAGCAGGTCAGTCATGACACCACATTGACTGTTACGGCAGGATACAGATAAATTTATTGAATCAGGGTCTCTCCGTTTCACAGAGATGGCTTTATGTCCCGATCATTGTCTTTTTTTAGGGAAAGAGAGAAAAGACCATTAACGGCAAGAACGTTGGTATCGTTGTACGGGGAGAAAACTCATGGATTGTAGTTTCAGGTGCGGGAGTTCATGACGGGCGAACAAGCCATTCCCCTCCGTTTCACGCTTTCCGAGTTTGCCGGCTCTCTCGGGGACTTTGGGACGATCATCCCACTCGTCCTTGCTGTCGCACTGGTCTCCGATGTCAACCCGCGCTACATCCTCCTCTTTTTTGGGATATGGTTCATCCTGACCGGGCTCTATTACCGGCTGCCCATCCCGCTCGAACCGATGAAGGCGATTGCGGTGATCGTGATCGCCGGTGGGATCGGGAGCGGGGAGATCGCAGCCGCCGGCCTCATCCTCGGGGTGCTCTTTCTGGTGCTCGGCTACGGCCGGTGCTTTTCGGTCATCGAGAAATGGGTACCGGAGAGCGTCGTGCGGGGCATCCAGCTCGGACTTGCCCTGCTCCTCTTTAAGGCATCCGTGGATTTTGTGATCAAGGATTCCCTCTTTTTTGTTCTCGGCATCGCTGTCATCGTGGCATTTATCCTCCTTGTCCATTACCGCAAGACCCCTGATCTTTCGTCTATCTGTGTCATCGCAGTGGGTGTGATTGGGGGGATTATCATGCATGGAATTCCCCCCCTCAGTCTGATCCCTGCGCCCCAACTCGTGATCCCCCTGCCCACGGATTTCCCGTCAGCCCTTTCCACCCTTGTCCTGCCACAGGTGGTTCTTACCATCGCAAATGCGATCCTCGCGACCTCCCTGTTGACAAAAGACTTCTTCGGGAAGGATGTACCCCCCAAAAAGTTCTCGACAACTATCGGGCTTATGAACCTCACTTCGGTTCCCTTCGGTGGGTTTCCCATGTGCCACGGGGCCGGGGGACTTGCCGGCCAGTACCGTTATGGGGCACGGACCGGGGGGGCGAGCATTATTGCCGGCCTGATTTTTATCACCCTCGCCCTGTTCTTTACTTCCCCGGAGGTACTCTCCATCGTGGCAGTAGGAGTCCTTGGGGCGCTTCTGGTCTTTGTCGGGATCGAAATGGGCAGGCACAGCCTCAAGACAGACTCGATTATCGTCACCGGCCTTATAGGAGCGCTTGCCCTTGCCGTTTCCATGACCGTCGCGTTTATTGTTGGCATGGTTGCTGTGTACCTGCTTGGGTGGATAAAAAAGAGGAAGACCCACAAAGATCCCGTAGCATAGGTCCTGACGGAAGCGTATCCCGTAGGGTGTCCGCTGATATTATGGAGCGAATCCGTTCCTGTTAACGAAACCTTAACAACCTTTCCCGCCGATTTTTTCTGCTATGTGGAGCGCGGTTGATGTCGAAACCTGGGTCTCGCGGCGCACATCCCGGCTGGATGCCGTGCATGGCCCGGTACAGGAGATCATCGAGAAGGTGAGGACGGGGGGAGATGCAGCCCTCATCGAGCTTTCTGAAAAATTCGATAAGGTGCATCTCGACACGATCGCGGTTGATGAGGATGCACGGGAGGCGGCCTACGAACAAGTCGATGCACAGGTCACCGAGTGCCTGGTGGAAGCTGAGGCTAGGATCAGCCGGTTCCACGAGCTCCAGCTGCCCCGGGGGCTCTGGCTAAACGAGCTTGAGCCCGGTATCACCCTTGGCGTGAAGACCACACCGCTCTTCCGTGTCGGGGCATACATCCCCGGGGGTCGTGCCTCATATCCCTCGACTGCTCTTATGTGCACGGTTCCCGCACGGATCGCTGGCGTCCCGGAGATCTGCTGCTGTTCCCCGCCGCCGATCCAGCCTCTCACGCTCGTCGCGCTCGATATTGCCGGCGTGCACGAGATCTACCAGTGCGGGGGTGCTCAGGCGATTGCCGCGATGGCGCTCGGGACCGAGACTATCGATCCGGTAGACAAGATAGTGGGGCCGGGGAACGTGTATGTGACTGCCGCAAAGATGATGCTCCGGGGGAATGCTGAGATCGATTTCCCGGCGGGCCCCAGCGAGATCGCAGTTATCGCGGACGAAAGTGCCGTGCCTGCGTATGTCGCAGCCGATATCCTCGCACAGGCCGAGCACGATCCGCATGCGGCCTGCCTTCTCATCGCCACGTCTGCCTCTATCGCAGACCGTGTCAGCGCCGAGATCAAAAAACAGGCAGAACATGCCCCGCGAAAGGAGATCATCGCTAAAGCGCTAGAAAACTCCGGTTATATCGTCACTCGCGACCTGACCGAAGCGGTTGCGATCTCAAATGCCGTCGCCCCGGAACACCTCTCCATCCAGGTGACAGATCCTCTCACGGTCCTTAACGGGATACAGAATGCAGGCGCGATCTTTGTCGGGCCGTACACCCCGGTTGCCTGTGGGGACTATGCCTCGGGTACCAACCATGTGCTCCCGACGGCCGGGTATGCCCGGCAGTATTCGGGCCTCGACGTGCACCACTTCTGCAAGACTTCATCGGTGCAGATTCTCACAAAAGAGGGTCTGGACAGCATCGGTGACATTATTGAAACCCTTGCCACCGCTGAGGGATTGTCTGCCCATGCACAATCGGTACGGGTGCGGCGTCAGGAGACGAAGGGCAGCCGGAAGAACAACGACTGCTGATGTATCAAACCGGGTTTTCCCGGGTGTATCGTTTTTTCAAGTGTTTTTCAGTCGGCGGATCATGCAGGAGCCGGTAATGATGGTTATCCCGAGTGCAACAACCGCAATCCCCGGGGACAGGGGCACCGGTGTTGCCTCTTTCTCTGAGGGCAGGAACGTGACATCAACCGAGGCATAACCTTCATGGCTGAACCGTTCCCGGTCAATCGGGGAGGTTGCCACGTAAACCTTGTAGGTTCCAGGGTTCATGTTTCCGAGGATGATGGATGTGTCCCACGGGTAATTCCAGGTACCCGTTTTGAGGTCCACCGATGCAGTGGTAAAAAGGCCGCGCCCAGCCGGGATATTGAGGTTCTCCAGCGTGACGCCCCGTGAGTCCAGATCCGGGCCGGTCACAAAGAGGTAAACCGCGATTGTGTGGATGCCCGAGACCGTGCCGTTCAGGTAGACCGTGTTCCCCATATGCACCACGGTGGGAGTGGCATTGATAGTGACCGTCTGTGCACCTGCCGGAAGTATTGCCATAAAAACAAGGAAGGCAACTGCAACAAGCGGACAGAACCCCGAACGCATACCAGTACCATTCTTGCTGAAACGATAAAACAGTATCACACGGTCGTATTTTAAAATTCCACGACCATGACTGCTTCTTCTTCTGCTTTAAGTTCCCCTTTGAGGTGTTCGGCCTCGAACTCATAACCGTCGGCCGGGTCGTAGTCCTCGTAGAGTTCGCACTTATCCAGTACATCGACAAACTCTTTTAAGAAAATTCTCGGGATCACGTCGACTCTGCCGCCAAACCGGCCGGTGATCTTTTTAATCATGGCCCGGATGAACCGGTGGGAGACCTTCTCCCGGTCAACCTCCCGGTAGGCCTGTGAATACACATCAATGATCTTGAGTGCGACCAGTTCGAGTTTGCCGGTATCAAACCGGGAGAGCTGGATCTGGGGCTGGCGGGGGTTCTTGTAGGCGCCGGTCTCGGCCACGCTGATCCGGTCGTAGAGCGGCGTTACCGAACGTATACCCCGCGAACTGTCAAAGAATGCCGGGGTGCCGGTGAACAGGAAATAACAATGTGGCATCCGGCCGCCATCGAGTGCGTCGATGATCCGGGCAAGCGTCTGGTAACTCCTATCCCGCTGGTTCCGCTGGAGCCCCTGCGTTGTCTCCAGTTCGTCGATAGCAATTGCAAGCCCACGATATCCCGCACCGTGGACGATCTCGACAAGACCCGAAAGGAAAAGAAATGCGGTGGAATCATCGACTTCCCCCTTGATACCCGCCTTTTGCTTGAAGTCGCGCCCCACGGTAGGCTCTGCAGCGATCCAGCCAATGGCCGCCTGGGCGATCGGGAAGTCACCGGCATTGTTCTCCCGGTAGTAGGTACGCAGCGCGGCGGCAAGAGCGGAGTTCTTTTCGCTGATACCTGCGAGGGCGGTTTCGATCTCTTTTTCTGTTGCTGCTTCGAGATCGGCATCTTTTGTCTCCCCACTGGCCGTTGAGATCAGCCGTTCCTCGATGGCAAAAAGCCAGTTGTCGACGATGGTTTTGAGTGCGTGCTCTGTCTCGCTTGTCCTGATATTGGCACAGATCTGCTGGTATAGTGCTTTTGGTTTTGAGAGCGGAGCCTGAGGGGAGACAAAAACATGGGCTGTAACAAAGTTTTTTGTGCCGGCGATCTCAAGTGCGCGGGCGACAAAAAACGTCTTGCCGCTCCCGTAATCCCCCCGGATAAACTTGAGGTCGCCCCCTCCGTCTGCCACATAATCCAGTTGCCTGCCGATCACGCCCTCTTCCATGTCAAGGCCGACCGCGATCCGCTCAAGGCCATCCGCAGGCACGGTTCCCCGCCGGAGCGCGTTTATAATATTGAGACTCTGGTGCCGGCGCCGGTCCGTCCGTTCAGGTTCCGCAGTACTCATAGATCTCCCCTTCCGCACTCATACCTTTTTTTTCTATGAGCATAATCCCCTGTGCTGCCGCTTTACGGATCAGGAGGTTGACGATCCCGGAGACCCTGCGGTTGCCAAGCAATCGGCGCAGGTCCGTCTCGCTTGCTCTCCTGTGGGTGGCAAGGAATGTGAGGATCTTCTGCTCGGGTTCCGAGAGCGCCATGACATCACAGATGGCCTGCACCGGCCGCAGTGACGCAGCCGTTTTTTCTGTGCGGGGCGCATTTACGACCGGGCAGTCCGTGAGCATCTGCTCCTTCGTGCGGTGTATCAGAATAAGAAAATCGTCAGTACAGCAGTCGCGGGAATACGCAGGTAATACATCGATACCGCAGAGGCAGTTGCGCATACATGCGGCATAGTCCTCCCGTGACAGTGCATCGGCGGCCGCGCTCAGGTACGCGGTGGCAAGGCACTCCCGTGCTGCAGACCCGAGCATTTCCCGCCGCTCTTCCAGGCGCCGGATCAACTCTTTTGTGAACCGTCTCATCCGGTCCAGCGTCCCGTCTTTTTTTGTCACGGTAACTGCAACACGGATGAGATCGGTCAGTCTCCTGACGTTTGCGAGAATATAAAGCAGCACCTTCTCGCACTCGCGGTCGTCACCCTGATCGGCAAGGAATTCTGCGTACGGAAGCCCGCCGTTTAAGTAATCGGCGCGGTATGCCCGGTAGTACCAGGATCGCGCTTCGTTCGTATCACCCAGCTCGCGATACATCTGTGCCGTCTCTATAAGAGAGATCACGTTCGTGTCGCCCGGGACAAGCGCAAGGAACCGTTCGCGTGCCTTTTCTGGCGGGAACTGCGCCCGGATATACCCGCGGTACGACCGGAGTATCTGCCTGAGGGTCTCTGTGGGGCATGACGCATCCAGAGCCTCCCGGATCAGGTTCTCGTATGCCAGGAGGGCGTTTGCATGGTCGCCCAGCGCTGCTGAAAGTTCGCAGGCGATGAGCCGGTACTCCGGCCGGCCATCTATTGCGATCAGTTTTTTTACCGTGGCAAGCGCCCGGAGATATTCTTCCCGCTCCTGTAACAGGAGGGTATAATCCAGATAGATTCCGGGATCGGGTTTCTCTTTGAGAAACGAGGCGTAAGCAGCGGGAGCGTCAACAGGGTCTGCACGGGCACGTGCAGCAAGGTATAACCGGTGGATGCCGGGGTCGCTCGTCTCATTGCAGAGCACTCGTGCCTCGTCAGCCGCTTCGCGATACTTCGCGGCTGCGTAAAGTGCATCAGAATATTCCCGGCTTTTTGTGAGCGTTGCTCCGGGTGATTGGTACAGGGCACAGGCTTCCTCTGCCCTTCCCGTACGGGTGAGTGCTGCGGTCAGGTGCCGGCCATCTTCAGGCCGTTTCCCAAGAATATAGAGCCGTTTTAAGGCCGGCAGCGCCCCCCGATCATCATTTCGTGCGATGAGACAGGCCGCATAACTGCGCAGGGCGTCCTGGTTGTCGGGATCGAGACGGACTGCCGCTGCGTACTCTGCGATCGCCCCGTCGTCACCCCGTTGTTCGAGCACCTTCGCAAGGTAACTGTGGACATGTGACGACTCCGGCATCTTCCGGGCGAGATCCCGAAAATACACCTCTGCATCCTCGGTTTTTCCAAGTGAGAACAGGTTGGTAGCTGCAAGGACTTCAAGGGCCGGGTCCCGTGTCGTTTCGAGCAGCCGATTGCACACCGCGAGCGATTCCTGGTACCGCCCCTCATTGTACAATCTGAATGCATCTTTACTCTGGTCGTCTGCGGTTGCCGGTATCATGACGTACCTGGATGGAGCCGGACCTTGAGGAGACCGACGAGCATCCGAATCATATCCCATTTCCTCACCCGGGAATCCCCCTTGTTCTGCCAGGCGATGGGAACCTCCTCGATCCGGTACCCGGCCTGTGACAGCCTCCAGAGCAGTTCGACGTCAAACTCAAAGCCCCGTGCCATGAGGTGAGGTAATACAGCATCGACCGCGGATTTTTTAAAGACTTTTGCCCCGCACTGCGTATCGTGGAAGGAGAGCCCGAACAGGAGTCGGATAATCAGGTTAAACCCCCGGCTCTCCAGCCGGCGCAACCAGCCCTGCCGGATTGCAAGTGTCGAACCCGGTACCCAACGGGAGCCGATAACAACGTCTGAAGAGGAAAGATGCCCGAAGAGCCGGGACATCTCTTCGATGCCGGTGGACCCGTCCGCATCCATGTACCCCACGAGCGGCGCCTGGGCTGCGGCAAGCCCTGCAATCACACCCCCGCCTTTTCCGAGCCGTGTGGTAAAGCGCAGGCACCGGATTGCGAGACTGGGGCAATTTTTTGCTTTTGCCTCCACTACATCTGCCGTATGGTCGCTCCCGTCGCAGACAAAAATAAGTTCCCCTTCGAACTGCGTGAGAGAATCAAAGAGGCTAAGAATCCGGTTTTCCTCATTGTAGGCAGGGATAACCAGACTGTATCTGATAACGGGGGCAGGGGACATAACTGGCAGTAACTCGTTGCTCCTTCTGTCAGCCCAAAAAAACAACCGGCCCGGCAGCGGTGCAGTCCTGTACCGTTGGGTGGAGCTCGTCAATAATATTACTGGTGTTTACCCAGGTGACGGGCAAGCGCCGTGTCTTTATGGTATTTCTCTGCAATGGCAAGCGCTGTTGCCCGGAGGGCCTGGTGATCCTTAAGACATGTTTCAGGAGGTGGGGACTTGCGCAGGATAGCGGAGGTGTTCTCGGTCACCTGGATGAGTTCGGTTGCTATCAGCGCGTCCAGCCAGATCAGGTCGGCGAGCATGCTTTTGAGTTCTGTATCTTCCATACAAAATATCAGGAATGCGCATATTTAAGATGGGGGTATTGACAGGACGATAGCCGCGAGGATAAAAGAACCGCCGGGAGATGGCAACTTTAATCCCCTTTTCGATCCAGACATCTTCACCTGTAGTACTATGACATATCTGGATAATATACGAAAGGACGGGAAATACGCAAACCCCTTCTTCTGCCTTACTGGGATCGAGGTCGTCCATGCGGAGGAAGGCAGGGCCACGCTGAAGATGGCAGTCCGTCCCGACATGCACAATGGTGTGGGGTGGCTGCAGGGCGGGATGCTCGTGGCGCTTGCTGACGAGGCGATGGCACTTGCACTCTACCCAATGCTGGAAACGACCGAAGGGATAGCGACCATATCGGAGTCTACCTGTTTCATCAAGGGTGTGCGGGACGGCGTTATTTTCGCTGAAGGCCGGGTGATTCGTAAAGGACGAAGGGTCGCGTTCTGTGAGGGGGAGGTCAGAACCGATACTACAGAAAAGACAATGCTCTCCCGGACGACGGCCTCATTTGCCGTAACGACCTGCAAATAATCTAAAAAAGGGCTCTGTTGAAAGCCATCCCGTTTCACAGAATCCACATGTTAATTTAAAAAAAGGAACAATGCGTTGAACCCGATTTGAGGGTTTCAACAAAACCTTTTTGGTTCTTTTGTAGGATTCCCTAGTACCTGTCGGTACATGCAATTTCCCCCACAGACCCCCCCATGACCTTGCGAAAAAGAGAGACGATTTTGGGAAATTTCACGACGTTAACTTTTTTGAAATTGTAGTACGGTGGCATGAGGGGGTCAGTGGGGGAAATTGTTGGAGAGTCGATGGGGGTTTGTGAATCCTGGGAATGTATCCGGCCCAGATTTGCGGTCATTACAAAGTTTCACTAAAAAAAACGCCAGCGGTAGTCTTTTCCTCCCAAATTCTTCGTTGAGGGTTTCGACAGAGCAGATATCTTCAATAAAGTTCCGGTACTGCTGGTTCTGATAGTCTTTTAAAAAGACTACTGGCAAGATGCTGATGCCTGGTGTAAAATATCTTCAACTATATACAGGAATACGGCAAAATCATCGTTGACTTTACCGTTGACAGCGCTGCTAGAATAAACCGGATATCCCGGCTTGTTGACTTTTTATGAGTCTCCTGATTTTTCAGACACACATTCGCGGCAGGAGATACTGTACCTTCGATCTTTCCGTCATCTGACTCCCCGGTTTTGGATCCGATTATCTACAGGGTATAAAAAAGAAAAAAGTGGTTCATTCACATTTATTTTTTCTTCGAGCCGGTTTTTTTATCCGGTTGACTGGAAGCCTTTTTGCTGCTGTCGGGCTTCTTTCTGGTGACAGAGTACGCGAAACCGGCGGCAACAACAATCACCACTACGATGACGATGAGGGTGACCGGCAGAGCGGACGCAGTGGCTTTCTCTGCATCGGCAAGTTTGGTGGCTGTCGCATTGTTGCCGGGATCGGTTTCAAGTGCTGATTTATAGGCCGTTATGGCATCCTGATAGTTTCCCATTTTTACCAGTGCATCTCCCTTGTTGATCATGGCGCCGGTATAGTTCCCGTCACTGGCAAGTGCCCGGTTATAGGAGGTCACTGCATCTGCGTACTTCCCGAGGCTGTACTGGGCATAACCCTTGTTATTCCAGAGCATCTCATCATTGGGATACTCCACGAGCCCGGCATTGATGGTCGTTATCGCTTCAGTGTAATTGCCCAACTGGATCTGCGCATAGGCTTTGCCCTGGTAGGTGTAGAGAAGTGCATCGGACACCCGAATCATTGTCGTATTCGATCCAAGTGCCTGATCGTAGAGTGCAATCGCCCTTAAATAGTCTCCACTTGCCGTTAACTGCACGGCATTATTGTAATAACTCGTGGCAGCATCAGGAGTGGTGGTTTCGTTGGCTGCCATGGCGGGAATAATTGTTACGGCACAGACCAGAAGAAGTGCCAGAATACCAAGAATCTGCCCTCGTTTCATGTCCGGTATATGGGTGCTGTCCTGACATCAACCTTGCTTTGGTGGTCCGGATCTTTGTCCGGGTCGCCCGGGGATGTTTACTGAAGGTACCCTACAAAAAAAGGATATGTCCGCAGAATGCCCGCTGCCAACTGCCCGGCCGTTCTATGCCGTCGTTAAGATAATAATAATAGGGAATGCGGCGCAAATGGTACGCAATCGGGGAGATCACGTGAAATACATTTTTGTCACCGGTGGTGTTATGAGCGGCCTGGGGAAAGGGATCACGGCCGCATCTGTGGGACGGATCCTGAAAAACCGGGGGTACCGGGTCACGGCAGTCAAGATCGACCCCTACTTAAATATCGATGCGGGAACGATGAACCCGGCCCAGCATGGCGAGGTCTTTGTCTTAAAGGACGGGGGCGAGGTCGATCTCGATCTCGGCAACTACGAGCGGTTCCTTGATATCGAGCTTACCTCCTCGCACAATATCACGACCGGCAAGGTGTACCGTACGGTCATCGAGAAGGAACGCCGGGGAGACTTCCTTGGCGAGACAGTCCAGATCATCCCCCACATCACCGACCAGATCAAGGCCTGCATCCAGCAGGCAGCAGAGGAGGAGTTCCCCGACGGCACAAAAGCAGATGCGTGCCTTGTCGAGGTAGGCGGTACGGTCGGCGACATCGAGAGCATGCCATTCCTGGAAGCCGTTCGCCAGATGCGGGGCGAACTTCCCGCGCACGACTATGTCCTGATCCATGTCACGCTCGTTCCCGAGGACGCGATGGGGGACTTAAAGACGAAACCCACCCAGCACTCGGTAAAAGCCCTTCGGGAACTCGGGCTCCATGCCGATATAATCGTCTGCAGGAGCGACCGGGTGATCGGCGCCAACACCAAGCGCAAGATCTCGTCGTTCTGCGACCTCCCTATCAGTGATGTCATATCGGCTGCCACGGCAGCCGATACGTATGAAGTCCCCATGGAGATGGAAAAGGAGGGTATAGCAGATGTCCTCTCCACCCATCTTGGTCTTGAGAAGAGAGAGAGCGACCCGTCCTGGTACCGGCTCGTCACCAGGGAGTACACGAACCGGGTGACCGTTGCGATCGTGAGCAAGTACGGTATCGAGGACGTCTATATCAGTATCAAAGAAGCCCTCAAGCATGCCGGCAGGTCGCTTTCGACCGAAGTAAAAATCGTATGGCTGGACGCGGAGCGGTACGAGCGCTGCCAGCTCAAGGATTACGATGGGCTCCTCATCCCGGGGGGCTTTGGGAAGCGGGGCATCGAAGGCAAGATCGAGGCGATACAGTTCGCCCGCGAGAACAAGGTCCCATTCTTGGGTCTCTGCCTTGGGTTCCAGCTGGCGACCATCGAGTATGCCCGGCATAAATGCGGGATTGCGGATGCCACAAGCGAGGAATTCGGGGAAGGTTCGCATGTGATTGCAATTCTTCCCGAGCAGGAGAGCGTAACCGAACTGGGCGGGACGATGCGGCTTGGGGATTATACTTCCGATATCCGTGACGGTACCCTTGCGATGAAACTGTACGGGAAATCACAGATTGTCGAACGCCACCGGCACCGGTACGAAGTAAACCCGCGTTATATCGAAAAACTGGAAAAAGAGGGGATGGTCTTCTCGGCAACCAACAAAAACAGGATGGAGTGCCTGGAACTCCCCGATCACCCGTTCTTCTTTGCAACGCAGTTCCATCCCGAGTTCAAGTCACGGCCAACCAAGCCCTCGCCGCCCTATATCGGGTTTGTCGAGGCATGCCGGGCAAACAAGCGGACAACATAGGCAGGGAAAAACATGGTAAAAACAGAGAAGTTCATCCCGCAGGCAATTGAGGAGATCAAAAAGGAGGCCGGGAACGAGAAGGTCGTGATGGCGCTCTCTGGCGGTGTCGACAGTTCAGTCTGTGCCGCACTCGCCGCACGGGCGATCGGCGACCGGCTGATCCCGATCTACATTGACACGGGCCTGATGCGCAAGGGCGAGACCGAGAGGATCAAAACAGTCTTTTCGAACATCCGGCTCCAGGTGATCGACGCCAGCGACGAGTTCTTTACCGCGCTTGCCGGGATCACCGACCCTGAGAAGAAGCGCAAGGCAATCGGCGAGCGTTTTATCCGGGTCTTCGAGCGGGAGGCAAAAAAGTCGGGCGCGACCTGCCTCTTGCAGGGCACGATCTACCCGGACCGGATCGAGAGCGAAGGGGGCATTAAAAGCCACCACAACGTCGGCGGCATGCCGTTAGAGACAGCGTTTACCAAGGTGATCGAGCCGATCCGCGACCTCTACAAGGACGAGGTTCGGGAAGTGGCCGGGGCGCTCGGCCTTCCCGTAGAGATCCAGCACCGGATGCCGTTCCCCGGCCCAGGCCTTGCCGTCCGGATTCTCGGGGAGGTCACCCGGGAGAAGGCTGCGGTGGTCAGAGAGGCGAACTGGATCGCCGAGTCCGAGATCGTCGAGCAGTACCACCCCTGGCAGTGCTTTGCCGCCCTCATCGGACTTGGGACCGGGGTGAAAGGGGACAACCGGATCCACGGGTGGATCGTCGCCATCCGGGCCGTGAACTCCCGGGACGGGATGACCGCCGATCCTATGGAGATCCCGTTTGCCGATCTGACAAGAATCGGTGCGAGAATCACCGCCGAGATCCCGAGCGTCTCCCGCGTGGTCTACGACATCACTCCGAAACCTCCGGCGACGATAGAGTACGAATAACCCTTCTGTCCCGTGATTGAACGGGAATGCCGGGGAATCCCTGTCCGAAATACGAAAACAACGAATGGAACACCCTAAAAACCTAAAATTCATGTGATACCCATGAAAAAAAGCGATATTACAAGCCAGTACAAGGCGCTAGATGACCAGTATTATATGCCCGCCTTCTCGCGGAACATGGCGATTGTCCGCGGAAAAGGTTCGACCGTCTGGGACGGCAACGGAAAGGAATACATCGACTGCGTGGCCGGCATTGCCGTCTGCAGCACCGGGCACTGCCACCCGGCTGTCGTAAAAGCGATCTGCGACCAGGCACACGAGCTCATCCATTGCTCCAACCTCTACTATACCCCCAACCAGGGCGAGTTCGCAAAAAAGATAGTCGAGATCACCGGCCTCAAAAAGGCCTTCTTCTCGAACTCGGGAGCCGAGGCGAGCGACGGGGCCCTGAAACTCGCACGCGTCAGGACCAAAAAGCGGAAATTTGTTGCATTCACCCACGGGTTCCACGGCCGGACGATCGGGTCCTTAGCCGTGACTCACAAGCCTGCCGCCCGCGAGCCCTTCGAGCCCCTCGGGCTCCCGACCACGTTTGTGGAGTACGGGAACCTCGATGCCCTCAAAAAGGCTGTTGACGGCGATACCGCCGCGGTTATCGTCGAACCGATCCAGGGAGAAGCCGGTGTCATCATCCCGAAAGACAGTTTCCTTGAAGGGATACGGGAGGTCTGCGACAAGACCGGGACGTTCATGATCGTTGACGAAGTCCAGACCGGCATGGGCCGGACCGGAAAGTGGCTCGCGATCCAGCACACAAAGGTGCAGCCAGATATCGTGACGCTCGCAAAAGGCATCGCGAGTGGTTTTCCGATGGGGGCGCTCGTCGCCCGCGACGGATTAGAGTTCACGAAAGGCGAGCATGGAAGCACGTTTGCAGGTGGGCCCCTTGCCTGTGCAGCAGGGCTTGCGACGATTGGGGTACTGGAACAGATCCTCCCCAACATCGCTCGCAAAGGAGAGCGGTTCAAAACCGGCCTTGCCCGGTATAATCCCCGTATCCGCGGCCTGATGATCGGTATCTCTGTCGGGGAAAAATGTCCCGATGTGCAGAAGGAATGCGCCGAGAACGGCGTGCTCGTGAACTGTGCCGCTGACGGGAACCTGCGGCTCGTCCCGCCCCTCGTGATCTCGGATGCGGAGATCGACCGGGTGGTGAAGGTGATCGATGGAGCGCTTGGTAAGGTCATGCTATAGGCAGGGCGGGTATGTTTTCGCAAAAAAGGCGGGAAGCAGTGCACACGGTGCGGGCGTTGATCGTATCGCCCGGCTTGCGAGCAACGAGAACCCCGAAGCCCCGTCACCGGCAGCGGTAGCGGCGGCGCAGGCAGCGGTTCTTATCGCGAACCGGTACCCTGATGAGCGGGTGGACGTGCTGGTCTCGGCGCTCCGTGCATATTACGGGGATTACACCTTTGTTGCCGGTGTCGGGATGGACGGGGTGATCGAGACCCTGATCCGGACGCTTGTCGACCCTGGGGAGACGGTAGCTATATCGGCACCCACCTTCTCCTACTATGGGCTCGCCGCACAGGCACAGGCAGCACAGGTCGTTACGGTCCCCCGTCGGGCTGATTTTTCGGTCGATACCGATGCGCTTGTCCGGGTGGGAAAGGACGCGAAGATTGTCGTGCTCTGCACCCCGAACAACCCGACCGGCAACGCGACATCGGTTGAAGAGGTGCAACGTGTGCTCGACGGGATTAAGGGCGTGCTCTTCCTCGACAACGCCTATGTCGAGTTCTCGGGGATCGATTATGTGTCTCTGATGAAGAAATACGACAACCTCGTGATCGGGAGGACATTCTCGAAGGTGCACTCGCTTGCCGGCCTCCGGATCGGGTACGCGTTTGTCCCGGCCTGGCTCCAGCCGTTCTACCTGCGGGCAGGCACGCCGTTTACGGTGAACTCGGTCTCGGCCGCAGCAGCCGCAGCAGCGTTGTCTGATAAGGATCACGCCGCCCGGTATATCGCACAGGTGCAGGTCTGGCGCAGGCATTTTGCATCCGAACTGAAGTTCCCGGTGCTCCCCTCTGATGCAAACTTCGTGATGGTGGATGTGGCACCGCACACCGGCGATGAAATCGTGGAGAAACTCGCCGCCCGTGGCGTGCTCGTGCGCTCATGCAGAAGTTTTACGGGCCTTTCAGATCATTATATCCGTGTGAGTGTCGGAGAAAACTGGGAGAACGAGTTGTTTATCCGGGAGTTAAACGCCCTATGATGTGCGGTATCACCGGGACGCCGGGGACCGGGAAATCGACTGTGGCCGACGAACTGGCCCGCCGGGGGTACCGGGTGGTCCACATCACGGATATAGTCGGGCCTTACGCACAGGGAAAGGATCCCGAGCGGGACACGCAGATCATCGATACCGATAAGATGGCGGACGAGTTCGTGCCCTTCGAGGGTTTTGTCGAGGGACACTTCGCCCACCTGCTCCCCTGCGACCGGATTGTTGTGCTGCGTCTGCGGCCCGACGAACTTTCAGCCCGGCTCGAGGCCCGCGGGTATTCAAAGGAAAAGACCGGGGAGAACCGGGATGCAGAGGCGCTCGATGTCTGCCTGATCGAGACCGTGGAAGAGTACGAGCCTGACGAGATCTTTGAACTGGACACGACTGATATGACTCCTGCGGCCTGTGCCGATTCGATCGTCCAGTTTTACGAAGGGAAGGTCCCGGCCTCATTCGGGAACATTGACTGGTCGGCATTCGTGGAGGTATCATCATGACGCTCGACCAGTTCCGCCCGCACGTGAAGGTCTACTTCGACCCGCTCGTGCGGTTTGCCATCCGGTGTAAGATCACGCCGAACGTCCTGACCATCGCCGCCCTCGTGGCATCGGCTGTGGCCGGCATCCTCTTCTTCTTCCGGCTGGAGATCTGGGCAGTCCTTGCGGTTGCGGTGAACGCCTTCTGTGACGCGATGGACGGTGCGGTCGCCCGGGAGATGAAGAACCAGAGCCTGCGGGGCGATTTCCTCGACCATGCGGTCGACCGGTACGCGGATATCTTCATCATCACCGGTATCTTTGCAAGCGGTCTTGTGCCCTGGCCGATCGGCGTGCTCGCGCTCACGGGTGTCCTGATGTCCTCGTACCTGGGTACGCAGGCGCAGGCCGTTGGTGTGGGCCGGGTCTATGCCGGGGTGCTTGGCCGGGCCGATCGGCTTGTTTTGATCATGGTAGTCGGGATTCTCTTCATCTTCTTCCCCATGACCATTTACGGGCTGAACCTGCTTGGCTGGCTCCTCCTCCTCTTTGGGGTCTTCGGCCATGTAACTGCGTTCCAGCGGTTCGCGTACGTGTGGATTAAGCTGGAATAAGTTCCCTTTTTTCTCCAGGGTTTCTTGGATCCTGTATCCGCAGCGTTTCAAATAGTATTTTTACGCGCCTTTTATCGTGAGTTCACGGATATACTCCAGCGCCACAACCGCATCCTCCCTCTTCTGGTCGGCAGGGGTGGTTGCGGCAAAGGCAAGGAACCGCTCTTTTGTCGACGGGGAAATGGCATTACCCGCGACGGCTACGATCTTCGGGTAGGTGCGCTGCGGGTAGAAGACCGCATGGGCGGCAGCGAGCAGTGCTCTGTGCGCCGCCGGGGTGATGATCTCGGCTGCCTCGGCTTTTTTGAGCGTGCAGCGGATGTTGATGAGCGGCTCGGAGAGTGAGTAACCCGAGACCGGGTCAAAGACCAGCGCTACCTCGTCATCTGAGACGAGAGTGCCATCCTTGTACATCCGGTAGATCTTCCCGATGCCGATCATCCCCAGAGTGTCCATTTCGGCGGCCCGGAGCGCTCCCATGCTGGATGCACCGACCATTTTTACGCCTTTTTTGACTGCGGTGAGGATCTCCCGGTGGGCGACGGCACAGTCCTGGTGGAAGACACCGTCAATCAGGGCAATGACATCCGCACCATCCGCGACTGCGGCAAGGATATCTCCCCGTTTTGCCGGCGGCCGGTACTCTGCGGTGAGGATCTTCTCTGCTGATGCGAGATCAAGGCTTGGCCCGAGAAAGACGATGATTTTTGGCATGTTTTACCCTGTCCCCCCGCCGCTCCGGGTCCATCGCGTAAACTTCGAGGCCCGGGACAATCACTCTTACCACCGGCACCCCGATCTCCTCCCGGGTCAGGTCGATGACTATCACCCGGGAAAGGCCCTGTTTTTTCAGAGCGTCGATGGCAAACTGGATATCTTTTGCGAAATCGTCGCTGTCAAACGACCGGAGCGTAGGGTAGTCCACGGTGCCATTGTCCTTGAACCAGTACCCGTTGATCCGTTTTGCCCGTTCGTAGCCCATCTTTTTCCGGAGATCTGCGATCGTCGTGTCTTCGCGTGCGCCGTGGATCTGGGTGAGCCGGCTCTGCGCCACCTCGGTGAGCGCCCGCATCGCGGCGATTCTGGCGCTCGTATGGGTGCCGATCCCGATGGTCAGAAGTGACGGGTCTTTTAAAAGTACGTCGTCTGCTACTGCTGCCATCGTGGGGATACCGATGTCACTTGTGATGTCCCGCAGGATCACCTCGACCTGTGCGTCGGCAAACTTCTTCTGCATGCCGGCAAGCATCGGGTCATCGATCCCGGCCACCGCCGGGCCGGTATCCCTTGTCGCCTCGACAAGCGACCATGCGTCCCGTTCGATGACCTCGCAGAGCGCGTGAAAGATCGCCTCTTCTTTCGTGTTCCCCGAGGCAAGACCGTTTGTCGAGGTGCGGAAGATCTGCCGGAAGTTCCGCGGGAGCGGGTGGAAGACTGCCTGCGCCGGCACGAGCACCCGTTCATCGTTTGCGATGTCCCAGCCCTCGACCCAGGGGAGCACGTGCCCGGTTTCAGTTTCGGCAGGGAGGATGAGGTCTTTTGGGTTGACGACCGGTTCCCGCCCGTCGAGCATCTCGAAGGTGTCGAGCTGAACCTTCCGGTCGTGGATCTCCGAAGAATACCGCTCGATCCCCTCCATGATCCCGGAGATCCGCGATTCCTCGACGGTTGCCCCCTTGCCGTTGTAGACCGTGATCGCGCCGTCGTCCGCAGTCGGGCGGATGCAGGAGAAGACGGGGATGCCGATCCGGTCGAGATCGGTGATGTCAGCGACCCGGGTGATGCCGGCGGCCGGGACTTTGGGTTCGATGCGGGCGAGGGTCTCTGCGAGCGGGACTGCCCGCTGGGTTTCATACAGGTAGGTTTTCTTGCAGGAAGCGATCTGCATGGGGGTCACCGGAGTGCCGTGTTTTGGGACGGATCTCTCTCTTGTGAAACTTCACCCTGTTCGCGTTTATACATGTCCATCTGACGGTGACAAAAAAACCCTTTGGCTATATCTCTCCAGCCGGGTAAAGGTGGACTATGGACTATCTATATCTTGCCTTAAAATTCCTCATCGGAGGGGGCATCATTGTCGGGGTAACCCTCCTTGCCGAGCATGTCGACCCGAAGTACGGTGGCATCCTTGTGGCGGCCCCGATCATCACCACGCTTGCCATTATTTTTGTGTATTCCGAAGCCGGGCAGTCCGTTGCCCGGCAGCTTGCAATAGGGGCGTTCTGGTTTGCGATCCCGACCCTGCTCTTCCTGCTCGTGCTCTACGTCCTGATGGGCCGCTATCCCCTTATTCCCAGCTTCGGAGGGGCGGGTTTGGTCTGGCTTGCAGTTGTTGTCGCGATGAACCGGGTGATTGTACCTGTGTGAGGACTTCCCGGGAGGATTGCTGCACGCCGGTATAGCAGGAACTCCTGCTCATGCTGATAGAGGTGGGGCTGGGTGGGAAGTCCCGACGTGTAGATTGCCTTATGCGACCATTTTTTTTATCCCGGATCGCAAAAACTCCCCGATGTGGACAACCAAAACCGCCGCTGGTGACGGGGAAAGCTTTTTTCAGAAATAAATGCAAGGCACCGTGCGATACGTCTGGCCGGACCAAAAAAAGGTTAATCGTATTTCCGGAACAGCGCCGGGTTCTGCCGTCGTATCCACCATCGCCGGACAAGGAAAATTCCGCCGGCAACGGCAACAATCCCCGCGATTCCTGCAATTACCAGAACCGGGAGGCCGGTAAACGTTCCCGGCGATGACAGGACCGCAGTCGTTGCAGTTGTCGCCGGCACCGTGGTGACGGTATGCTGGACAGGGGTTGCCGGTACCGTGCCCGTTGTCACGACCTGACCCCGGGGTGTACCCGCACGGGACGATGCCGGGATCTCCGTTGTATTCGCGGTTGTTCCCGAAGTCTGAACCACAACGGCGAAGTACGAGAAATCCGGTGTTGTGGCTTCATAATGATACGTATCCCCGCCCCGGCTGACCTGCGTCGTCGGCAACAAAACCCACCGGTTGTCATGGTTCCGCATCAGGGTCACTAGAGCCGGATCTAGATTATGGCTGGCAAGCCATTCGCCGTTCACGGCAAACGAGATGACCCCCTCGGTTACCGTATTCTGGTTGATGCCCACCGGTTCGATCGCGAAATACCCGATAACCGTCTGTCCCGGCGGGGAACCTCCGCTGCTGACGGGCATGCCGGTCACTTCCACCGTCCCCGGGCTCTCTGAAAAGGTGATCTGTACCCGGTCTAATGCAACCGGCGCGGTCACACCGGGCACCTGGTTAAATGTAAAGATCGTCGGTTGTCCTGCGACAACACCGGAAACGGTTGTTGCTGTCGACCCGCCGACACCGGAACTCCCGCTGCTGTCACTCCCTGACTGTCCCGGCATCGTGACCGTGATGTACCCGTTCTTCCGGAGACTGCTGTGCCCGCCGGCATTGGATACCTGCAATGTTACCGGGTAGGTACCCGCGGCCGAATAGGTATGTGACGGGTTCTCTTCTGAAGATCCTGCGGGCTGGAGCCGCCATGTGTCGCCCAAGAGGGTGTCATAATCGTCGTACCCCCGCATAAGAACGATGCTGCCGTCCGGCAGCACGACGCTGCTGTGGAAGGATCGTGCCGCCCACCCGGAATCAGCGTTCACGAGTTTCCAGGTAACACCCTTATCCGTAGACCGCCACATGTCATTTAATTTGGACCAGGTATCTCCCCAGCCGCCCAGAAGAATAATGCTGTCGTCGGGCATTGCGACCGCCGAATGGCCGTCCCGTGCCGTCCACCCGGAACCCGGGTTCACAAGCGTCCAGGTAGCGCCCTTATCCGTAGACTGCCACGTGTCGTTCCTGTCGTTATCACCGTCCCACCCACCCATAAGGACAATGGTGTCGTCAGAAAGAACGACCGACGCCTGGCTCTCCCGGGCCGCCCACCCTGAACTTGCGTTCATGAGCGTCCAGGTAGCGCCCTTATCCGTAGACCGCCACGTGTCGTTTAAGTCGGTGACGTTGTTCCACCCGCCAAAAAGGACAATACTGCCGTCGGACAGCACGACGCTGTTGTGGTTCTCCCGGGCCGGCCATCCGGAACTTGCGTTCATGAGCGCCCATGTGGCTCCCTTGTCGGTCGACCGCCACGTGTCGTTCAGATGTTTTTTGCTGCTCCCCCACCCGCCCAAAAGAACAATACTGTCGTCCGGCAGCACGACGCTGTTGTGGTTCTCCCGGGCCGCCCACCCTGAACTTGCGTTCATGAGCGCCCACGTGGCTCCCTTGTCGGTCGACCGCCACGTATCTCTCAATAAGGCGCCGTTAGACCCCCCCGTGAGGACGATGCTGCCGTCGAACAGCGCGACTGCCGCCTGGTATTCCCGTGCCTGCCCCACGGAACCCGTGTTCACGAGCGTCCATGTGGCGCCCTTATCCATCGATCTCCACGTGTCGCTCAGTCTCTTGGATGACTCGTTCCATCCTCCCATGAGGACGATACTGTCGTCAGACAGCGCTACGCTGCTGTGATAGTCTCTTTTGGGCCATCCGGAACCTGCATTCATGAGCGTCCATGTGGTGCCCTCATCCGTCGATCTCCACGTATCGCCCAGGGTTTTGGTCTTGTTGTTATACCCGCCCATGAGGACGATACTGCCATCGGACAGCGCTACGCTGCTGTGAGCCGATCTTTGGGACCATCCGGAACTCGCGTTCATGAGTGTCCACGTAACTCCCTTATCGGTCGACCGCCACGTATCGTTCAACCGGGCCCAGGTGTCACCCCAGCCTCCCATGAGGACAATGCTGTCATCGGGCATTGCAACCGCCGTATGGCAGTCCCGTGCCGTCCACCCGGAACTTGCGTTCACGAGTGACCACGTGGCGCCCTTATCCGTTGACTGCCACGTATCGTTTAAGTCACTGCCATCGTCCCACCCTCCCATGAGAACAATGGTGTCGTCAGAGAGTACGACCGATGCATGGCTCTCCCGGGCCATCCACCCGGAACTTGCGTTCATGAGTGTCCACGTAACTCCCTTATCGGTCGACCGCCACGTATCGTTGAATTCGACATCCCCCCAGCCGCCAAAAAGGACAATACTGCCATCGGACAACGCTACGCTGTTGTGATTCTCCCGTGCCAGCCATCCGGAACGCGGGTTCACCCGTGTCCACGTACTTCCCTTATCGGCCGACTGCCAGGTATCGTTGAATTCTGTGTCGGCGGGAGGGTAGCCGGAACCGCCCGTGAGAACGATGGTATCGTCCGGCAGCGCGACCGCCGACTGGGTTTCCCGGGCCGGCAATCCCGAACTTGCGTTCACCCGTACCCAGGACTGCGCATAGGTCTCATCGCCGAAAAACCATGCCCATCCCGTTGGACCGCCGGTCGATTCGTCCGCGAAGGTTACGGTCAAGGGGGATGTACCAGAGGTCGGCGTGCCGTTGAACACTGCGAGCGGGGCAGTTGCAGCGCAGGCGGTACCGGCAAGCAACAGGAGCGTGGCAGTAACCATGCATACCGTAATTATGGAATTCTTTTTCGTGGGACCCGGCATTGATAGATAAACCTCCTGAAACCTATTTGGGTATTCCGATTTTATCGTCATTAACGGGAAACCATCGGTCCTCGTTAGGATCTCTCTGTTTTCGTGTTCGGGAGGGTGCTGGTGTCCCTGGCCGGGCAGCCAGCCCGGCTACCCCATCCATTTCCCGGATCATGCCACCCCCCTTTCTTTTGGATCAGGGGGGTCCGACCATTTTTTTGCGTGAATGAGTGGTGGGGGGGAGGGGGGTGACCTCAGATCCGCGTGGATCAAAGGTCGCCCCGACCAATGATCATGATCGGTCGGTCCGGCCTCCGATCGAGTACGGTCGGGGCGACCCCCCGTTCCCGTCTGAGCATTCAGTGGAAATGGAGATTGCGGCACTGGAAAAAGAGAGATCGCCCCGACCGATTTTGAAAATGATCGGTCCGACCAGTTTTTCTGCTGAGTGGGAGGTAGGGGGAGGGGGGTGACCGATTTTTTGGAGGTCGGGGTGGGTGAGTGGGGAGGTTCCCATGTCGGTCCTCTTTTTGGGAAACTATCCGGGTTGGAAAGCAGTGATACGGGTAATCGCTCCCGCTCATTCAAGTTGTTCCAGCCTTCGGCACGCCTCGCGGAGCGTCGCGTCTTTTTTGGAGAACGTGAACCGTAGTTTTGTCTCCCCTCCCTCGTGGTAGAACGAACTGCCCGGGACTGCCGCCACGCCCACGGTTTCAATGAGGTGCCGGGCAAATGCCACATCGGTCATCCCGAACTCCGAAATATCCGTGAAGATGTAATACGCACCCTGGGGGAGCCGGCAGTCAAAGCCTGCCTTAACCAGACCCTTGTACAGGATCTTCCGCCGGCGGTCATAGTCCCGGGCAAGAGCCCGGTAATAGGACTCAGGCAGGGAAAGGGCGGCAACAGCCGCGTGCTGGAGCGGGGCCGGGGCACCGACCGTGAGGAAATCATGGATTTTGCGGATGCGTCCCGATAAACCTGCACCTGCAAGGGCATAGCCCACCCGCCAGCCGGTGACGGAATAGGTCTTCGAGAGGCTGCCAATGGTGACCGTGCGGTCCTCCATGCCGGAGAGCGACCCGATGGAGATGTGCTGGTGCCCGTCGTAGAGAATGTGCTCGTAGATCTCGTCCGTGATCGCGATCACGTCATGCTCGATACAGAGGTCGGCGATGAACCGGAGTTCATCGTTGGAAAACACCTTGCCGGTCGGGTTGTTCGGCGAGTTGATGATGATGGCCCGGGTCTTTTTCGTGAACGCGGCCTTCCACGCCTCCTCGTCGATAGACTCCCCGTCGCCGAGAGGGACATAGCGCGGGACGGCACCGGAAATGACGGCATCGGGCCCGTAGTTCTCGTAGAATGGTTCGGGCACGATCACTTCGTCTCCCGGGGTGATCAGGGCAAGCATCGAGGCCATCATCGCCTCGGTCGACCCGCAGGTGACCGTAATGTCGGTATCGGGGTCGAGCACGATCCCGTTGTAGGTCTCGACCTTATAGGCGATGGCCGCACGGAGATCCTGCGCCCCCCACGTGATCGCGTACTGGTTGAAATCCTCGTTGAGTGCGGCGCAGGCCGCCGCTTTTAGTTTCGGCGGGCAGGGAAAATCGGGAAAGCCCTGCGCGAGGTTGATCGCGTTATGGGCGAGCGCAAGCCGGGTCATCTCCCGGATCACGGATTCGGTAAAGGCATCGGCACGTGAGGGGTGGGGTGTGTGGACGGGTGTCGGGTGTATGGGAGAGTGTGCGATGCCGGGCCGGGTCTGCTTCATGGGGATTAGTTGGCTTTTATAAAAAAATAAGGTACCGTTATGGCCAGCGTTCAGACTGATTTTGGATTCCCGTGCTCTTGTGAGAACTGCTTCCAGTTCCACGGTTCGTCCAGCACATTGACGGTCACCTGCTCGATGCCGCAGACCCCGAGGGCCTTGCGCTTCACCTGCTCTGACAGGTGGTCGGCGAGAGGGCAGGCTTTACAGGTAAGGACCATGTCGATCTCCACGCCGGTGCCCTTCACCCGGACTTCTTTAATCAGCCCGAGATCGACGATATCGAGGCCCACCTCAGGATCGATCACTTCCCGTAGTGCATCGCGGATCTGGTTCTCGCAGACAATCTCCTGCCGGGCGGCAGCAGGGACCGGGCCCGGCTGTGCCTGCTCCATGGCGCGGAGCCTCTCTTCGAACTGGTCCTGCCGCTCCAGCAGCCGGCTTGCCACCCGGAGCACCGGATCGGGCATGATCTCTCCCGGGATCTCGGTTTCCATGCCCTGGTCCAGCCCCGCGATCCTGGCCGGAACCCCGACCACGGTCGCACCGGGGGGGACAGACCGGACCACAACCGACCCGGCCCCGACCTTTGCACCCTTCCCGACCCGGATGGGGCCAAGGACAATGGCGCCGGACCCGAGGATGACGCCGTCCTCCACGGTCGGGTGACGCTTGACATTTTCGAGCGCCGTGCCGCCCAGCACCACGCCCATGTAGATCAGGACATCGTCGCCGACCTCGGCAGTCTCACCAATAACGATCCCCATGCCGTGGTCGATGACCACCCGCCGGCCGATCACGGCCCCGGGATGGATCTCGATGCCGGTGAGGAACCTGCCGATATGGGAGACCAGCCGGGCCCAGAAGTTGAATTTGTGTACCCAGAGCCAGTGTGCCCTGCGGTGGAACCAGAGTGCGTGGAGCCCGGGGTAACAGAAGATGACCTCGAGGGTGGAGCGGGCGGCGGGGTCTTTTGAAAAGATTGCCCGTATATCTTCCCTGAGGTGGTCGAAAACCATGGTCCCCGCCCCGTTATGCTTCGAAGAGTTCCGTGCTCAGGTACCGTTCCCCGGTATCCGGCAGGAGGACGACGATCGTCTTACCCGCGTACTCCTTGCGTGCCGCCACCTGGAGTGCGGCCCAGGTCGCTGCCCCGCCCGAGATGCCAATCAGGATGCCTTCCTCTTTTGCCATGCGCCGTGCAATGGCAATGGCATCCTCGTAGGTCACACGGATTACCTCATCGAGAAGATCGCGCCTGAGAACATCGGGGATGAAACCGGGCGCCAGTCCCTGGAGTTTGTGCGGCCCGGGCTGCCCGCCGGACAGCACCGGTGAGGCATCGGGTTCGACCGCGATGACCTTAAACGATGGCCTGAGGGGTTTTATCAACTCTGCGATCCCCGTAATGGTGCCGCCCGTACCCACACCTGCGACGATAGCATCGACATTTCCGTCAGTGTCCCGCCAGATCTCCTCTGCGGTGGTCTTCTTATGAATGGCAGGGTTCGACGGGTTCCGGAACTGCTGGGGGATATAGAAATACTGAGGGTTCTCCGCAAGGAGCGCTTCGGCTTTTCCCACCGCGCCCTTCATCCCCTCTTTTCCCGGGGTAAGAACCAGGTCGGCCCCGAACGCCTTGAGGAGTTTTCTCCGCTCGATGCTCATCGTCTCCGGCATGACAAGCGTGATCTTGTACCCCCGGGCCGCTGCTACCATCGCAAGCCCTATCCCGGTGTTCCCGCTGGTGGGTTCGAGGATAATAGTATCCGGATGGATAAGCCCGGCTTCTTCTGCCGCATCGATCATCGCCACCGCGATCCGGTCCTTAACGCTCCCCATAGGGTTGAAGGACTCAACCTTGGCAAGCACCGTTGCGCCGGTCTTCGGGGCGACACGGTTCAGCCGCACGAGCGGGGTGTTGCCGATGGTTGCAAGGATAGTATCGTAAATCTTCGTCATAGTCTGCCTCTCCACGTCCTGATATGCTTCCACACGACCGGGCAGGATCCCGGTACTTCACAATTGTTAATTGTTTGGAGATTATATACCTTGGTTTTCTACTTCTCCAAGTTTTTGCACATTTAACCTTAGTATGATACCCTTATTCTTATGGAAGATAAGAATATGGCGGCAAAACCTGACGCAAAATCAGGGTATATTACCCTGCCTGCCCCATACTTCGTGTTCACAATCGAGTGAACAGGAAGAATTCCATGAACACACACCACGCGAATATCGCTGGACCAACAGCCGGACCGGACGCACCCGGTACCGCTGCCCGAGCCTCTCCTGGCATCCTGCCGGGAAGGCCGGTGGTATGGTCGGGCGGTATCCGGAGCTCCGGGCAGTATTGTAGGCCTATGGGGCTGACAAACCGAGACCCGCCTGTGACAGCAATCAGCCCAACCCGCAAAATGATGGCTGTCCCTGGTATGTGTCCGTGAAAATCCCCTTAAGTTCACGTCCTCGTACAAAAACCCGGCAGTGCAATTTCGGGTTCATCTCACCCGTTATGGCAGACACACCTGCCGGATCAATAAGCCTCATGTAACATGCACCACACACCTCCGTTATAATGCCGGGGAGCCGCCAGCTCTCCCGGGTATAACACTTTTTTTCCGGATCGATTTTTAAAAAACACCGCAGTTCCTCCTCTGAACCGAACAAAAAAGACGGGGCCTGTTTTGTGGAGATCCGTAGCTTTGCAGCAAAACATTAACAATTGTGAACCTACATACTCTTCTACCAGTACAGCATCAGGGCAACAAGCCTCCATGAAGGGTGACGGGATCGCCCGGAACGCAGAATCCCGACGATTGCCTGAATCTCCCTGATGGAATAAAAGGAACAGCCGGTTCATTCTATGACTGCAATACCTGAAACGGGAATACCTGAAGATAACCTGCGTATCTCCGGAAAGGGATACACGATCCTCATGAAACGACTCCCCGTCGTGATTCACGGTGAGGATCGCGCTCGCGGGGTTCCATGATTCCCGGGGATATACGGGCGGATTTCCCGCTCCTTTCAAGCGTCTGTTACCTTGACAGTGCAGCGACAAGTCTCTCGCCGGAGCCGGTCCTTGAGGCGATGCTTGAGTACGAGCATACCTGCCGGGCAAATTCCGGCCGGGGTGTCCACCGGCTCGCCCAGCAGGCCTCGCAGAAGTACCGGGATGCCCACCAGAAGGTCAAAAAATTTATCCATGCCGACGAAGGGGATCTGGTCTTTACCCGGAACTCCACCGAGGCTATCAACATGGTGGCATCAGGACTTCCGTGGCAGAACGGCGACCGGGTCGTTACCACTCTCCTTGAGCACCACAGCAATCTCCTTCCCTGGATGCGCCTCCGCAACCGGCAGGGAATCGATCTCCGGCTGCTCACCCCGGCTCAGGACGGCACGCTCGATCCAGCTGACCTTGAAGCAGTCATCACGAAGAAGACCCGGCTCGTGGCCATCACCCAGGCCTCCAACGTGCTCGGTAACGTCGTGCCCGTAGCAGAGTTTGCGAAAATCTGCCACGATTACAGGGCGCTTCTCCTTGTCGACGGGTCCCAGTCCGTTCCCCATATCCCGGTGGATGTCGGGCAGCTGGGCTGCGACTTTCTCTGTTTCTCCGGACACAAGATGCTCGGCCCCACCGGCACCGGGGTCCTTTACATGAAGGAACCCTGCCTGGAACCCCTGATTCTTGGCGGAGGAATCGTTGATCGGGTTACGGCTGCGGGATATACCCTTGCGGAAGGGTACGAACGGTACGAGGCAGGAACCCCGAATATTGCAGGAGCCATCGGCCTCGGCCGTGCCATCGAATATCTGGAAGCCCTTGGCATGGAGGAGATCCAGCGCCACGAGCAGCAGATCACCCGGCGCATTATCGACGGTCTTTCCGGTATCGGGAACGTGCAGGTCGTCGGCCCCGGTTCGGAGGGAACCCGGATCGGGGTTATCTCGTTTGTCATTAAGGGACTCAACCCCCATGATGTGGCCATCATGCTTGACGGGGAGGCAGACATTATGGTGCGGTCAGGCCACCACTGCTGCATGCCCCTTATGGATCTCCTGAACCTTCCGGACGGGACCGTCCGGGCGAGCCTGCACTGCTACAATACGATCGAAGATGCGGACCGGCTCGTGGATACCGTCAGGACCATTGCCGGGGACTTTTAAAACGCGGGACACAGGAGATGACCGGATGATACCTCCGAAAGAAAACGATACCGGGGCACTGACAGCGTCCCCCGGGATAGCCCGGGATCGCTACTGCCGCCAGAGCATCCTCCCAGAAATTGGGCTGGAAGGGCAGCGCAGGCTCGGCGAGAGCCGGGCTGTTATCGTCGGTCTTGGGGCCATGGGGAGTTCTGTGGCAAATACGCTCGTGCGGGCAGGGGTCGGGCATGTCGTCTTAATCGACCGCGACCTGGTGGAACTGCACAACCTGCAGCGCCAGATTCTGTACAGCGAAGAAGACGTGGACCGCCCGAAAGCCGTCGCTGCGGCAGAGATCCTGCACACAATCAATTCTTCCGTTGAAGTCGAGGCACGGACAAACGACCTGAATGTTCTGAATGCCGAAAAACTCCTTACCGGCGCGGACATAATACTGGACGGCACCGACAACCTCCAGACCCGGTTTCTCATAAACGACGTCTGCGTCAAATACCGGATCCCCTGGGTCTATGCCGGGGCGGTCGGGACCGGTGGCATGGTAATGCCCATCGTGCCGGGCCGGACCCCCTGTTTCCGGTGCCTCGTACCGTCGCTTCCCGGGCCCGGCCTGTTGCAGACCTGCGATATCGCAGGTGTCCTCAACACGATTCCCACCATCATTGCCTCCCTCGAGTGCACCCTTGCATTCCAGATCCTCACCGGCCGGTTCGAATCCGGGGAGGGAACTGCGTACCTGGTCCATGTTGATGCATGGCGCCAGACGTTCGACCGGATGGAGGTCGGGCGCCGGGCCGATTGCCCGTGCTGCGGGAAAGGGCAGCTGGATTTCCTTAATGCGGTATCCCCGGAGATGGTCACCTCTCTCTGCGGGAGGGATGCGATCCAGATCACCCCTGCGACCGCGATGGAAATATCTCTTGAAGAACTGGAGAGCCGGCTCTCCCGGCTCGGCGAGGTGCGGTCCACCCGGTACATGCTTACTTTCAAATCGGGCACAGAAGAGATCTCAATATTCCGGGACGGGCGGGCGATTATCAAGGGCACAAAGGACGAAGCCGCAGCCCGTTCGCTCTATGCGCGGTATATCGGGTTGTAGGTCGACACCGCTTGAGTGATCTGCGGGCATTTGGTCACGGGTAGGTTTTTTTCTCCCCTATCCTCTGCGCCGGGGTTTATCCCCGGGAATCACGGTGTTTCCGTATCGCAGGCGTCCCTTCCAGCCATCCGGCGATCCGCCCGGCCTGCTCGGCAGCAACCTCCTGTGAATCCGTCTTGAGGATGAGCCGCCCGTCCTTATGGATCGAGACCTCGCACCGGTCGTTGACGATCAAAAGGATACCGGCGTTCGTGACAATGGTGCAGACATCTTTTAAGATCTCCTCAGACCGGTCGAGGTCAAGGCTGAACCGTTCCCGGGGGATTGCCTCGAACGCGGCCGACGTTTTACAGGGCTTCAGGACTGAATACATACATCCCTTCCAGCGATTTTTCGACGAGCGCGTCGATATCGATCTTCTGTTCTTCACAAAAGATGTCATCGGCCCGGGCTGCTGTCGAAGGTTTCTTGGGTACGATCGTGCAGCAGAGGCCCGGGAGCGTAGAGATCTCATAGGTACCGATCTTCCGGGCGATCTCAATGATCTCGACCTTGTCAAGACCGATGAGCGGGCGGATGATGGGCACCTTTGCGGCCTGGTTCTCGACCAGGATGTTCTGGAGGGTCTGGCTTGCCACCTGTCCGAGTGACTCCCCGGTCAGGATCCCGTCGGCGCCCTCTTTTTCCACGATCCGTTCCGCGATCCTGTACATCATCCTCCGGCAGAAGAGGCAGTGCAGGTGACGCTGGCAGTTCCGGGCAAAGGCGATGTGGTTGGGCCCGTGGGGGACGACGTAGGTCTTGATCGGGCTCCCGGTCAGGTTCCGGAGATGGAGGACGAGGTCCATCGCCTTGTTGAGGTTTTTATCGTCCGTGAACGGGCGGTTGTCCATATGGACTGCGACGACCTCCACACCGCGCTGGATCATGAGGTACGTTGCCACCGGTGAGTCAATCCCGCCTGAGATAAGTGATACAAGTTTCACTTTAGGTTCCCCCGGTCAAACACTATATTCACAATTGTGAATTGCAGTATTATGTCATTATTGTCGACAGATATAGTTTCTGCATATGCCTGTGTACTCCGGGAGGGGCAGCCCGGCAGGAATCTTCAGGAACTTATCCCGGAGCAAGCGGCGGGAAACGTACCTGGCACCGGTATGGTAGTACAGATTCATACTGCATGTAAAAGACTGGCAAAAAAAGGTGACACGTGCTTTTTTGGCCTTTATCCCTATCGTTCCATGATCCGGGATAAAGCCGTATATTTATAGAGCCCTGGTCTCCCGTGGTGCTCAAGTCTGGAGATCAGGGCGTTTTTAGTGTTCCCTCTACGATTGTCCGGACGTTCAGGCCCATTCAAACGCAAAGTCTGTGGTCGTCTTTTTAATCCCCTTGACCTTCCTTACCTCCGGCAGGATTTTTGTAACGATCTCTTCATAGTTCTTGCCTTCGACCGATGCCAGGAGATCATGTGCTCCTGTTACAAAGTCTGCACTTTTTACGCCGGTGATCTTCTTTAATGAAGTTTTTGCTTCATTCTCTTTTCCCGTTTCGATATCAATTTTCAGATATGCCTTTGCCATTATCAGGTCAACTCCTTGGTGTTTCTTATGTCGTGCCAGAGACTGGTTCACGACAGACGATTTTGATGAGTTCCCAACGAACTTTCCCTTCTCCTGCCATTTTTAAGACTGGACAAGTGGATATGCCCGATTATTTCCTTTGGGTGTCTTTTCAAAATCCTCATCACTTGTATCGGACAGCCTGATATTTATCGGTGGAGAAATCCGCAAAAATGGCCCTGACACACAAAAGAACCTGATTAATGCGGCGGAAGGGACCGGATTATTACAGAAATGATAAGTGCAGGCAAAAAGTCGCTTTTGTACCTATACTCATGAGGTACTGCGAGCCCGTGATTGCCCTTGTCGGCGGGAATACCGGATATTACCAGTTCCACTTTCCTGAAAAACAGTGATTTTTATTACCTCTGGTAATTATAAAGTATGTTTTTTGCCCATAAATTATGCTTTATATGCATATGAGTTGACTTTATACTAACCATGCAGACCACCATAGACCGCGAGAACCGCCGGGAATACCGGGAGAAGATTCTCGCCAACCTGTCCACTATCGTCACCGAGATTGACGAGCTTGACAGGGTAGCGGCTGCTGCGAGGAACCACCTGCACCTGCACGATCGGTTCTTCTTCCAGCATGCAGCAAACCTGCAAGAGGACGCATCGTATGGCACCAAAGAAGACCTGGCAGAACTGTATCTCGATACCTGCCAGATGATCAGCCGGCTCGAACGGGCCCGTGCCCACATGAACGCTGTCTGCTCCCTCGTGCACTTCTATGACTACTCATCAAATCCAGTCTTTTCGGAGTATGCAGTAAAGGAGGCAGAACAGTTATGACCCTCGGGACAAACGGGTTCGGGTTTTTCCGGGACTCTGCCCGGTTCAGGCAGAACGTCCTGTACTGGCACTTCCTTCCCTCATGCACGGAGCTCGGGTTCCAGTGCCCGGGAAAATCCGTTCCCGAATCCCTGGAATCCTTCTCTGAAGGCATCCAGGTCCAGAACCAGATCGCCTTTGCATCGGCTGCGGCGCAGGTTGCCAAAGGCCGGTCCCGGTAATTTTTTTTAATCCAATCCAATCATCCCGAGAGAATCTGCGGAGTGCCCCGAAGGGGGATCTGCCTCCGATAAAAAAGTGCGGGCAGATTTTACCGCTACCTGAACGGTTTTATGGGATAACAGGTAACGTTGTCACGCACAAGTATCATACGATAAACCATCGACACACAGCATTCAGGAGAAAACCAAAAATGGACACGATGACACAGACCACGGAAATGCGGCGTATGCGGCAGTCTGGTATGTTCCATCAGGTACCAAAACAGGTTTTTCCCTCTTTTGAAAGTATTTTTTTCCCGTGTCGCTGTTGATACGATAATTCTGCTGCCGGCATTTTAAGGCGCAGGTCTGTTCTGACCGCGACGCCCTGACATCAGTCCGGCATTCCATCGTACCGCCCGATAAAAATCTGACATGAAAAGGAGATGATCGCTCATGCGATTCTATGAAAATATCATCGATACCATCGGCAGCACCCCCCTTGTCCGGCTGCACCGCGTGCTCCAGCCCGGAACACAACCGCTTGTCCTTGCAAAGGCGGAGAGTTTCAACCCCGGGGGAAGCGCTAAGGACCGGATCGCAAAGGCGATGCTCCTTGCTGCCGAAAAAGAGGGTCAGATCAAGGCGGGAGGGACCGTGGTCGAACCCACGTCGGGTAACACCGGTGTAGGCCTTGCGATCTTTGCGGCATCACGGGGGTATAAGACCGTCTTTACGATGCCGGAAAAGATGAGTAAGGACAAAGAGTTCCTCCTGAAAGCCTACGGGGCAACGGTGATCAGGACACCGACGAACGTTCCGCCCGAAGACGAGCGGAGTTATTACAAGGTGGCAGAAAAAGTCGCCCGCGAGACGCCGGGGGCCTTTGTCCCCAACCAGTTCGCAAACCCGAACAACCCTGCCGCCCACTTTGCCTCGACCGGCCCGGAGATCTGGAAGGACACCGACGGCGAGATCACGCACTTTGTCGCCGGCATCGGAACCGGAGGGACGATCTCCGGCACCGCACGGTACCTCAAGGCAAAGAACCCGGACATCAAAATTATCGGGGTCGACCCCGAGGGCTCGATCTACCACCACGTGTTCTACGGGACTACTCCCGAGAGCTACCCGTACAAGGTCGAGGGGACCGGGGAGGACTTTATCCCGCCGACCGTTGATCTCAAGGTCGTTGACGATATCATTGTCGTCAACGACGCTGATGCGTTCCGGATGACCCGGCGGCTCGCCCGGGAAGAGGGCATCCTTGTCGGCGGGACGGCAGGGGCTTCGGTCTTTGCCGCCGCACAGGTGGCAAAAGACCTCAAGAAAGATGACCTGCTCGTGGTGCTGCTGCCGGACACCGGCCGTAATTACCTCACCACGATCTTCAACGACGAATGGATGAAGGCAAACGGTTTTGCGGACGTGATCTGAGATGAAGTTTGAGACCGCCGCAGTACATGCCGGGGAGGAGCCGGTCCTCTCGGAAGGCGGGTCCGGGGATGTCGTGATCCCTATCCACCTTGCCTCAACATTTGCTCGCAGGGACGTGGCAAAACCAACCGGGGGCTACGAGTACTCCCGGAGCGGGAACCCGACACGCGATGCGCTTGAGACGAAGCTCGCGGCCATCGAGGGCGCGAAATTCGGGCTTGCCTTCTCGTCCGGGCTTGCTGCGGAGACGACCGTGGCGCTCACGCTCCTCAAAAAGGACGATCATGTTGTCGCGTTCGACGACCTCTACGGTGGCACGAGACGACTCTTCAACCACGTGTTCCAGGAGAACTTCGGCATAAAATTCTCCTACGTGGACGCACGGGAGACAGAGAACGTCGCATCCGCCCTGCGCAGGAACACCCGGTTTGTCTGGCTGGAGACCCCGACAAACCCCCTGATCCGGCTCTGCGACATCCGGGGGATTGCGAAAGTTGCCCACGAAAAGGGAATACCGGTCATCGTCGACAACACGTTTGCGAGCCCGTACTTCCAGCACCCGCTTGCGCTCGGCGCCGATATCGTCGTCCACAGCACGACCAAGTACATCAACGGACATTCCGATTCCGTGGGCGGGGCGGTCATGCTCTCCGACGAGGCCCTGCACCAGAGGATCCGGTACAACCAGAACGCCGCAGGAGCGATCCTCTCGCCGTTCGACAGTTTCCTTGTTGCCCGGGGCATCAAGACGCTCGCCCTCCGCATGGAGCGGCACCAGAAAAATGCCCTTACTCTCGCCAAGTACCTTGAAGGGCATGAGAAAGTCAGCGCTGTCCATTACCCGGGGCTCCGGTCCCATCCCCAGTACGCGCTTGCAAAAAAGCAGATGGACGGGTTCTCCGGCATGATCTCGTTTGAGATCAAGGGCGGGAAACCGGCGGCACTGAAGTTTCTCCGTGCCCTCCGGCTGTTTTCCCTTGCCGAGAGCCTCGGGGGGGTCGAATCGCTCATCGAGCACCCGGCGACGATGACCCATGCCTCCGTCCCGAAAAAGGAGCGGGAGAAGGTGGGCGTGAAAGACTCGCTTATCCGGGTCTCGGCAGGTATCTAGAACACCGAAGATCTCATCGCGGATCTCGGGCAGGCATTTGATGCCATATGAGGGGGAGAACAACCATGAGAGCCACCGTTCAAAAAGAAACCCACCCCAACATTAAAGGAGACAGACGATGAGGAGGTAAACGGGGATGAGAGATCATACACCGTGAATGCCGGGGTGCCCGGCAGCATCGCGGGACCAGAACAGTGATCCAAAAAACACTAAAAAGATAAGGGCCGGTGTGGCAGAGCGGCAAATGCCTTCGCCTGCAGAGCGAATGTCTGGGGGTTCGACTCCCTCCGCCGGCGTCAAAGAACGAGGATCACTGCCATGAAACTGTACAGCACATTATCACGAACCGTTGAACCGCTGGTGACGCTTCACCCTGACCGGGTCGCGCTCTTTGTCTGCGGCCCGACGGTATACGATTATTCTCACCTGGGGCATGCCCGGACCTATGTCGTCTTTGACGTCCTCGCAAAGTACCTTCGGTGGACCGGAAAAGAGGTGTTCTATCTCCAGAACATCACCGACGTCGACGACAAGATCATCAACCGCGCTAAAGAAGAGGGTGTCTCCCAGAGTTCCCTTGCCCGAAAGTTCGAGACCGAATACCTCCGGGACATGAAGTCCCTCGGGATCGATGCGGTCAGTTACTATGCCCGGGCCACCACCCACATCCCCGAGATCATCGGCCAGGTACAACGGCTGGTCGACCGGGGCTCGGCCTACGTCACGGAAACCGGGGTCTACTTCAACCTCGACACGTTCGACCATAACGGGGAACTCTCCGGCCAGGAACGGGCAAAACGGGTCAGCCGGGTCACCGATGCGACCAAGCACAACCCGCTGGACTTTGCGCTCTGGAAACTGGGCGAGTTCGGGGAGTATACCTGGGACTCGCCGTGGGGCCGGGGCCGGCCCGGGTGGCACATCGAAGACACGGCGATCTCCGAGAAATATTTCGGCCAGCAGTACGACATGCACGGCGGCGGTCTCGACCTGATCTTCCCGCACCACGAGGCAGAGATCGCGCAGATGGAGTCGCTCGAAGGGAAGCACCCGATGGTCAGGTACTGGCTGCATACGGGGTTCCTGACTGTGAAAGGCGAGAAGATGTCAAAGTCGCTCGGGAACTTTATCACGATCCGGGATGCGTTAAAAACGTGGAACCGGGACGTCCTGCGCTACTGTATTCTCCTCTCCCACTACCGGTCCCCGCTCCAGGCGACCGATGAAGGATTTGCCAACGCGGCAAAAGGGCTCGACCATATCCGGGCGATTGCCACGAAGGATAAGGGGCCTGACGCGGAGGGACGAAAGGCGTTTGCCGATGCGATGGAAGCCGATCTCAATACGCCCATGGCCATTGCCGCCATCCAGAAACTTGCGGGAAGCGGCGACCTTGAGGCGCTCCGGGAGTACGGGGAGATCCTCGGTATCAATTTCCTGCGCGAGACGAGCGCACCGTTGAGTGTCCTGCAGGATATACGGGCAGAGCTGCGGGCGAAGAAGCAGTTCGAGGTAGCCGACCTGATCCGCGAGCGAATGGCGGCGGCCGGGGTCCCGGTCACGGACAAGCCGTTGTGAGGGTACTCTCCTGTCAAGGCTGGGGAAGCCTGAAAGAGGGTACGTCCGTTTCCCTAACGGTGCATCCTGCGACTCCCTGGAGACGTTCCGGATGCGGCAAGAATTGCCCCGTGCCCCAGGAATATCCCCGTATATCTCCAATCTCACCGGAAAACCGATTAAATCCCGTCGTCCCGGTTCCCGGCCCGGCGGGACCGGTGCGATACCATGACAGAAAACCACCAGCCCGTGCGGGGGATCCGCACTACCGCCATCCATGCCGGGGAGTCCCCGGACCCGGTCACCGGCGCCGCGGCTCCATCGATCGTCATGTCGACTGCCTTTGTCGCCGATGCCGGTACCTCGTTTTCGGCAGAGGACTTCGGGGATGCGACCCCGTATCTCTATACCCGGTGGAAGAACCCCACGGTCGACCAGCTGGAACACAAGCTTGCCGCACTCGAAGGATCGGAAGCTGCCATCGCGTTCGGGAGCGGGATGGCCGCCGTCACGGCACTCTTCCTCTACACCTTAAAAGCCGGCGACCATCTTGTCATCAGCGATGTCTCCTATGCGGCAACGGCCGAGATGACAAACGAACTCATCCCCCGGCTCGGTATCGCGGTGACCAAAGTCGATATGTCGGACCCGCAGAATGTGGCGGACGCGATCCGGCCTAACACAAAACTCGTCTACGCCGAGTCGCCCTCAAACCCGATCCTCCGTCTCACCGATATTGAAGCGGTGAGTCAGATTGCCCACGACCACGAGGCCCGGTTTGCCGTGGATGCCACTTTTTCCTCCCCCATCGGAAGCCATCCGATCCGGCTCGGTGCTGACTTCGTAATCCACTCCCTCACCAAGTATATCTGCGGCCACGGGGACGCGATCGGCGGGGCCATCCTTGGAACGGCACAGGACATGGCACGGATAAAAAAAGACGTCGCCATCCGGACCGGCGGGATCTTAAGCCCGTTCAACGCGTGGCTCATCCAGCGGGGCGCAACAACCCTCCCGCTCCGGATGAAAGCCCACGAGGAGGGCGCCCTAGCCGTCGCCCGGTTCCTCGAATCGCACCCGAAGGTGATCCGGGTCATCTATCCCGGGCTTCCCTCGCACCCCCAGCACGAACTCGCACGGAGGCAGCTGACCAACTTCTCCGGCATGGTGACCTTCCAGGTCAGGGACGGCGCCCGTGCGGCAAAGATCATCGCCGACCGGCTCTCGGTCATCCTCTATGCCGTTTCGCTCGGCCACCAGCGGAGCCTTGTATTTTACCTCCCGACATCGGAGATGCTCCGGACCTCCTTTAGGATGACCCCGGCACAGGAGCAGTCCTACCGGGCCTTTGCCGGCGACGGGATCTTCCGGCTCTCGGTCGGCCTTGAGGATCCTGAGGATCTTATCGCCGACCTTGCCTATGCCCTCGAATGCATATGAAGAAGCCCACCCTTTTTTCCACCCTGACCGGAGACATGTACTACTCACTGGGTCACGGATGGGTCGGAATGACCATTAAAAATTCGTTATTGGAATATTAAACGCGGAAAAAAAGGGAGGCCCATGGGAGGCTTTACCACAGAACCTATCTGGATAGGAACGTGCCGGTTGTATGCATAGGACGCATCATGCAGCGACCACCTCTTCCTGCGGCTTTGTGTTGTTCAGGCCGTACAGGCTTTGCCTGGCATCGATGAAGTAGTAGTGTTCGATCAAGAACTTCTCTGCCTTGAGCCTGTTTAATGCATACCGGACAGTCCGGGATGGCAGCGAGGTCTCGCGGATGAGATCCTTCTGCGTCAGTTGTCCGCTTGTTTCCAGCACTTTATACACCAGTTTTGCTGACGGGGGCAGGTGCCCGAGCCGAGCAAACGGTTTGTCAGATTCGTTTGTGTTTACAACAAAGACGATCCCTCATAGTGGAATCACCATAACTAAGTGAGAAATCACAATTGTTAAGTCTTTCGCTTCACCTCCCCCCTTGAGCAGGCATCGCCCACAGGTAAAATACTGGCAAATTTTGACACAATGGTCATTTAAGACAAATATTGCCTGTATTTTCCTGTCGGGCAACTCTTCTTTTAATATGCACAGTAATCATACAAGTATGTGCCGCGCATTCTCACCGCGCATTTTTGCTGCATGTACAAAAGCTGCCGAAGACACCGGTTTTTTACGTGCGTACACCGATACTTATCTATGCCTACTGCGCCCGACCAGGACACGGCCTTCACCTACACATCAATTGGTACGATCCATTCTCCGTTTTCCGATGTCACCGATATGCCCATTCAGCCTGTGGGAGCCCGGGGTGTTCGGGGGAGCGTCGATATCAGGAGCGATCTTGTGGGGGGCCTGGCGGATCTTGGCGGGTTCTCGCATATCATCCTCTTATACGCCCTGCACCGGTCCACGGGGTACAGCCTGACGATCACCCCCTTCCTTGATCCCGTTCCCCGTGGCATCTTTGCGACCCGGTCGGCGAAACGCCCGAACGCGATCGGCCTCTCGGTCGTCCGGCTCGTGGGTGTCGAGGGTAACGTGATAACGATAGAAGATGTGGACATCCTTGACGGCACGCCGCTCCTGGATATCAAACCCTATGTGCCGGCGTTCGATGCGCATGCCGATGCCCGGCACTGAATGGTAAGGGCAGTTTTTTTTGAACCGCACAAGGATGTGCGATCCGGAGTGTTCGCTCACCTGTACCCTAAAAATGTTGAGGTACCTGCCGACAGGGGACTGTTTATTGCAGTGCCGGCACCGTTTTTGCCCATGCATCGACCCGCTTTTTTACCGCATCATCTTGGTAGGAAGAGATCGTGATCCGGTCGCGTGAGACACTGAATAACCAGAGCGTATCGTCTGGTTCATGGCACTGGAGGGTCACGGCGAAGAGGTCGGCGTCGGGAGTGTGTTTTGCCTTCCCCCGGTGTGCCATCGCGTTTGCGGTGTTTGAGACGACCGCGGCAATCCCGTCCTCGTACCCTTCGAGGGTGTCGTAGATCTCCGAGCCCGACCCGGTCTGGAGGCGGCCGGTACCGATGTACACGAATTTCGCGGTGTACATTTCCCGGATTTTCTCGACCGGCGGATGGTTTTTCCTGTCGGTCATATAGGACGTGCACCCGAACGGGTTGTTCATGATGACTAACTGGACGAGCGCAGTAAACGCCCTGATGTCAGGAAAGGGCGTGGGAAGGTAAAGGACGGCACTTCTTTTCTCTGTCTTTTGTCTGAATATGGCCATGGTGATCAGCACGGGAATTTTTCACGGGGCAGCGGGGCTTATTTTGTTCTCTGCCGCCTTTCGCGATAACAGATAAACGGGTGGTTGTATTACATAGTTTCCGGTCATTTTTACCGGGCAGCCCGGGCACCCGGTTCATCCCTTAAAACCGCATCTTTTTTAGGGCAAAATGAGGGGGGGTCATGCATAATTTAGTGTGACCCCCCTCTTTTTGAGGATTGGATCCGGTCATTTTTTTAAAATTCATGATCCTGTTTTCCGGCCGGTTCAAAAAACTGTACTGCGCGGATATTTACGGTGAAAACTGGGAACAGGTTGTGCTGAAATTATGTGCACGGGATCGCGGGGTTTTCATGGCCCGGGCCGGTGTTTCAAACAGGGTACGACCCCCCCACCATATTTTGGGATCCCGGGGCACTATTTTGCGGGATTCTATGACGTAAAAACAGATGTATTTGAGGTTTAAAAACGGGTCGTACCGGTAGGGGGGGTCATGCATAATTTGGTGCGACCCCCCCTCTTGTGGGGGGCGGTCAGGGCCGGCCGATCAGCATCCCAATTCAGAAAAACAGTTCCGCATCGCCATTCTTCAGGCCGGCCTGCCGCGGGGCAGCAGCAGTGCGATCCTCCGGGCGGGAGCAGTGCCGCGGGTCATGACAGTAACACTGGTTGCAGTAAACGGTTCTCCTGTCGAGAAAAGACTGTAGGGATAGCCGGTTTTTGCGGGTACATTTCCGGGAGATCGTCCGTACTGACACAGGTACTGCTGGGCAGGGTACCTATATGAATGCACATAAATGAGCAAAAAATCCCGATCTGTGCGAATTATCCAGAACTGGCGGCAATGAACCTTACAACTACCCGGGAAAATGAGGGGGGTCAGGTAATATTCCCGGTATGCGCACGGAACCGGTGCCGGCAGAGGAACAACCTGAATGACCCGGGCCGCCGGTAAAAAAGTTATTTCTCTTCCCTGACCATCGCAATAGCCTTTTTCGGGCACTCGTTTGCGCAGATGCCGCAGCCCTTGCAGAACGCGAGATCGATGTCCAGTTCTTTATCAATCGCGGCATCCGGGCAGTACACCGCACAGAGTCCGCATGCATTGCACTGTTCTTTGTCGACAACGGGCCGAAAGACCCGCCACGAACCGGTCTGGCCGGCAGAGCCCGGGACCGGCCTGCTGACGGCAACATACTCGCTCTTTTTCTGGCTCATACGATCATCTCCCGGTATGCGGCCTCGGCCGCACGCACGTTCCGTTCATCGGCAAACATCTCCCGGATCGCAGATGTCGCCGAGCCGGGCGATATGATCCCAAGCTTTGCCAGTGCCCCGATGACCGGGGTGTTGAGGATCGGGCTCCCTGAAACAACGAGGTTTTCCTTCAGGGCTATCCCGGTGAGGTCCGCGTGATGCGCAGCAAACCCGGCAAACTCCCGGGGATGGGCGCTGTTGATGAACACCCGGCCGCCGGTTTTGAGACCGTGCAGCACATCGACGACGTCCATGACACTCGCATCGAGCACCACCACGAGATCCGGCTCGTGGATCTGGCTGTAGACCTTAATCGGGCGGTCGTCGATCCGGACAAATGAGACCACCGGCGCCCCCCGGCGCTCGGCGCCGTAGAACGGGCAGGCGGTCGCAAACTTCCCGTCATGGAGTGCGGCAGTCGCAAGGAGTCGGGCCGCGGTCACGCCGCCCTGCCCGCCCCGGGAGTGGATCCGGATCTCATACACGGTCGTTCACCCCGAACCAGAACTCTTCCCCGATCCGCCGGTGCCGGACAAACTCCGCGATATCATCGTACGTCACTTCCTGCCCGCCAAGGCCGGCGATCACGCTGTACACCTTTGTCAGGTTCTTTGACCGGATCGCATGGGCAAGCACGCCGCCAAACCCAAACGAGTAATCCCGGTCGATCACGACGACCTCCTTCCCGGCGAGATCCAGGTCAGGGAACGGGCGGAACCAGCGGGGCCGGACCGATCCTGCTTTGATCCCCTCGTTTCGCAGGATATCGACCGCAACCTCCGCCTCTTTCCCGAGCGTTCCAAGAGCCACGACGACCACGTCCGCATCCCCGGCCCGGTACTCCTCGGCCGCACCGTACGCCCGGCCGAAACGCCGGGCAAACTCCTGCTCCGTCTCACCGATGACAGCCTTTGCCTGCTGCATCGAGCGCTCCATCTCATACCGGAACCGGAACTGGTCGGCCGGGCCGGTGATCGTCCCGTACCCCCCGGGATGGGCCGGGTCGACCGGATGAGGGGTATGGACCGGCGGGATGAAATCGCCCGGCTCTACGGTGTCGAGCGGCTGCATGATATGCGAGAGGGTAAAGCCGTCCAGGTTCACCATCACCGGCAGGAGGACGTCGGTGTGCTCCGCGATCCGAAACGCCATGAGCGTCGTATCGTAGGCTTCCTGCACGGTCGAGACAAAGACCTGGAGCCAGCCGGTATCGCGCTCCTGTATCGCGTCGGAATGTTCCGCCCAGATGTTCCAGCCGGGGGCGAGCGCCCGGTTCACGTTTACCATGACGACAGGAAGCCGTGCGCCGGCCGCCCAGTTGGTCATCTCGTGCATGTATGCGAGGCCGTGCGAACTTGTCGCGGTAAATGTCCTCGCCCCCGCGATGCTCGCACCGATACAGGCAGCCATCGACGAATGCTCGCTCTCGACCGGGATAAACTGGCTTTCGAGCTTGCCGGTCGCAATGTACTCCGCAATCGTCTCCACGATCTCGGACTGGGGCGTGATCGGGTACGCGGCGACCACGTCGGGCCGGGCCTGCTTGACGGCTTCGGCTACCGCCTTGTTTCCCGTCGCGATCTTTCTCATGGCTCTGCCTCCTCTGCCGCAAGCCGCCGGAAGTTCCCGGCGATCCGTTCCTTGAGATGTTCCACGGTTGTTGCATCGATGCCTTTGAACCGGCCCTGGAGCGCAAGGTACTCTTCAAGCGGGACCGGGTTTTTCATCGCGGCTTTCGAGGGGGGGCTTATGGTGAGTTTTCCCTGCTCGCGCTCGTAGAGCACCCACATGCCGGACTTTACCGCGAGTTTGCCGACTTCAACCGTCTTTTCCGCAGAGTACCGCCACCCGGGCGGGCAGGGCGAGAGGACGTGGACAAATGTCGGGCCGGTAAACGTGAGGGCTTTCTGGACTTTCCTGAACAGGTCCTGGGGATACGAGGCGCAAGCGGTCGCCTGGTACGGCGGTTCGTGGGCGGCGATGATCGTGTCGATGTCCTTTTTTACCTCGGGTTTCCCGGCCGGGGTCGTTGTCGTTTTTGCGCCAAGCGGCGTCGCGCCGGACCGCTGCATCCCGGTGTTCCCGTATGCCTCGTTGTCGTAGCAGACATACAGGAAATCGGTGCGGCGTTCGAATGCGCCCGAAACCGCCGAGAGCCCGATGTCAAGCGTCGCACCGTCCCCGGCATAGACCACGACTTTTGTCTTCTTTCCTTTCGCCCGCAGGAACGTGCTGAGTCCCGATGCGCACGAGGCTGCCGCCGCAAAGGCGATGTTGACCACGGGCAGGGTATAGGCAGTCTTCGGGTAGACCCCCTGGAATGCGGCCGTGCAGCCGGCGGGCATCACGAGCACGGTATCCGGCCCTGCCGCTTTGAGCACATAGCGCAGGGCAAGCGAGTCCCCGCAGCCGGCACAGGCCGACGTGCATTTCAGGACATATTCAGTTTCAGGAATTTCAGCGATGATATCCACATCCTTTTTTTATTTTTGCCGGCCAGTCCGGCATTTTTTAATCAATCGGAGCCGTGCAAAAAAGAGACCGGGATTTTCCCGGTGACGGCACGGTTCCGGTTCTTATCCTCCGGATCCCCCGGGAATCTTATCCCCAGACCTTCGTTCTCTTGTCGATGATCCGCTTTGCCTTGTGAGTCTCGCGGGGGAGTGTCCCCGGCGGGTGTACGATGATACCTGCCTTCACACCGAGCCTTGCCTTGATGGCGGTCGCGACAATGTCCTGGACTTCGGGAACCGTCTTTTTGAGATTCTCGACTTCAATCGTAAGCACATCGAGGTGCTTCTCACGGGTGACAATCAGCCGGTACTCGCCGGTCAGGAAATCCAGGCCCCGGACAACCGCCTCGACGTCGCTGGGGAAGACGTTCACACCCTTGATGATGAGCATGTCGTCAGTCCTGCCGTGAACGCCGAGCAGCCTCTTGTGGGTACGGCCGCAGTTGCACTTCTCATCAGTATACGTGACAATATCCCCGGTCCGGAACCTGATTAAGGGCCGGGCACGCTTCTTTAAGGTCGTGAGCACCATCTCGCCGCGTTCCCCTTCTCCCACCGGTTCAAGGGTCTTTGGGTCGAGGACTTCGACAATCATGTGGTCCTCTTCGATGTGGATCCCGGATTTCTCCGTGCACGACCCTGCGCAGGCCCCGAAAATATCCGAGAGCCCGTAATACTCGTACAGGTTTGCGCCCCAGAGCGCCTCGATATTCTCCCGGGTCTCCTTAATCCCGGCGCCGGGTTCTCCCGAGCAGATAAAATTCCTGAGGCTTAAGTCCTTGGCCGGGTTGAGCCCGGCGTTTTTCGCGGTCTCGCCCAGGTACCAGGCATAGGACGGTGTCGTCCAGGTCCAGTTGGGCTTGAACTGCTTGATGAAGTTGATCAGTCTGTCGGAGGGGATCGACCCGGCATGGATGGAGAGCGCCCCGAGCCTCTGTGCGCCAAGCACGCACGGCCCGCCGATGAAGAGCGAGAAGTTCAGGGCGTGGATGTACCGGTCCTTGGGCCGCATCCCGCTTCTCCAGAAGAGCCGGGCCTCGCAGTCGATGAAGTCATCGAAGTCCTGTGCGGTAAACGGTGATGCGGTCGGGACACCGGTCGAACCACTCGATGCGGAGATATAGACAATGTCCTTTTCAGGGACAGCGACCATGTCGCCAAACGGTTCGCTCGCCTGCTGGCGTTCGCGCATGAGCTGTTTCGTCACGAACGGGAACTTGCGGAGGTCGTCAATTGATTTTAAATTGACATCCGGAAGGGCCTTCTTGTAATACGGCGATCCCTTTCGTGCAACGGCAATCTCGCTTTTGAGCAGTTTGAGCTGGTATTTCTCCAGCTTGTCACGGGGCATTGTTTCGATTTCCTTGTCCCAGTATTTCTTATCAGTCATAAGGGCACCTTAAAATGCGTTTTCGAGCCGTCTGCAGGCTTCCTGCAGGGTCTCGGTTTTTTTGGAGAACGTGAACCGGAGTTTTGTCTCTCCGCCATCGTGGTAGAACGAACTGCCGGGAACAGCGGCGACGCCGGCTTTTTCTATGAGGTGACGGGCAAACTCCACGTCGGTTTTCCCGGATTCGGAAATATCGGTGAAGATGTAATAGGCTCCCTCGGGCAGTTCGCAGGCAAACCCTGCCTCGCGAAGGCCGTTGTAGAGGATCTTCCGTCTCTTGTCGTAATCCGCGGCAAGCTCCCGGTAATACGAGGCCGGGAGCCGGAGGGCTGCTGCGCAGGCCTGCTGGAGCGGGGCCGGGGCACCGACGGTCAGGAAGTCGTGGATCTTACGGATACGGTTCGTCAGATCCGGGTCTGCAAGGGCATACCCGACCCGCCAGCCGGTAACACTGTAGGTCTTTGAAAAACTCCCGATCGTGATGGTCCGGTCCTGCATCCCGTCAAGCGATCCGATGGAGACGTGCTTATGCCCGTCGTAGAGGATGTGCTCGTAGATCTCGTCGGTGACCGCGATGACATTGTAATCAAGACAGAGGTCGGCGATAAACGAGAGTTCCTTTTTTGAAAAGACTTTCCCCGACGGGTTGTTCGGGGTGTTGAGGATGATCGCCTTTGTCTTCTTTGAGAATGCCGATTTCCACGACTCCTCATCGATGGAGAGATCGTCCCCGAGGGGTACATACCGGGGGGCGGCACCCGAGAGGATCGCATCGGGGCCGTAATTCTCGTAAAAAGGCTCAGGTACGATGACTTCCTCGCCGGGGGTGATGACTGCGAGAAGCGAGGCGAGCATCGCTTCGGTCGAGCCGCAGGTCACGGTTATCCCGGTTTCGGGATCGAATGCCATCCCGTTGTAGGTTTTCACCCTCTTTACGATCTCTTCGCGGAGTTCTTTTGACCCCCACGTGATCGCGTACTGGTTAACGTCGGCATCGATCGCTTCACCAGCCGCAGATTTGAGTTCGTCCGGGCAGGGAAAGTCCGGGAATCCTTGTGCAAGGTTGACCGCACCGTGCTTCAGGGCAAGCCGGGTCATCTCCCGTATAACAGATTCCGTGAAGGTGTCTGCACGCGAAACAGGGAGCGGTCTCTTCGGAGCGGGAGGCGTACCCGCCGGGGAACTGGTTGATTCTGGAATAACCCTTGTCACATCTCATGAGGTTGATTTTACGTGATATAATCCACAGGATTCGAGAAATTTTTGCCGCAATTATGCAAAATAAGGGTTAATCAAGGATTATGGGAGTTCGTCTTTTTTAAGAAAGTCAACGTGAATAACTCAACACTTTGTCTTTTTGTGTTAACGTCAAAAAGTGCGCAAGTGCACATGTCAAGAGTGCATTCCAGAATAACACATTATTAACTTTGATTAATCCGAAAAATATATTTTCTTAATCCTACGGCCCAATCCATCAAGGTCTGGAAATAACGCAAATTCGTTCATATTTGCCATCTTTAAAAATTTTAACGCGTCGGGAATGACTTCTTTTGGTATATCGAATCGTTTGACAACATCGTTTGAGTAAATTTTGTCTAACGGATTTAAATTAGAACCGTGCACTGTAAAAAAACTATTTTGAGCAGTTATACGAGGATGACTTTTAACAGGAAATATCGCGATAGGATTTTCAAATGCCTTTTCCTCGAATTCACGTGTTACAAACATTTTCTTATAATCAAGTAACTGTCCTTCCTCAATACTGATGATTCGTGGTTTTTTCACAGATTTTTTATTTAACATTTTAGGGTTCAATATCCACACGCAGGGAGTTTTAGTAGCATCATAATTGCGTAGTGCAAAATATAATGCGACCGCAAAACTTCCCGTCCAATCAAGAAGCCTTGTCGGAATTCCATGATGCTGCATCGCATAAAGTACTTCCCAAGAATCTTTCACACAGTTTGAATGAAAATTTGATGAATTGCTCAGAAAATCGTAATATACGGTCATTTCTTGATCTTTTGAATACTGAAGATCCTGAGAAATGTCTATGCCTCTAAATAAAGCGGGCAACAAGTTATGAGATTTTTTTGATAAACCTCGAAAAAATGGGGAATAGCATCCATTAGTTTTGTCTTCGGAAAGCCGGTCAATTTCTTCGATTATCTCGGAATAGAAGTCTGCCCAAGACATTTTTTAACCTCAGTTGTTACATAATTGTTTCAGAATAATATACTTTCAACTGTGAATTATTCTCTTGAACAGCATCAATTCTGTGATCTATACTATGGGAGCCTAGGAGCATTCGGTTTCCTTTTCTGAATTCCACCGAATTAGTCAAAAGTAGCCAAGAGAAACGGGCTGATGCCTGTTTCTCGGGGTTCCCTGTCATTCCACAATTGACAGCTCAAACGTCCCGTCGAGGCATGCGGAACAGAAGAGTAAGAATTCCTTGAGGTTCTCGGACATCTCATCGTAGAGGGACTGCGAGACGTGAATGATGATATGGGGGCTGCGGCCGGAACCCTTGTGGATCTCCAGGTAGAGCTCCTTAAAGAGGGCAAGCACCATCCGGAAATTCATCCTTTTAATGATACGGATATGCCCGGTCCCGTCGGTATCGATCATGACCCGGTACGTCTCCGCTTTCCGGAAAAAAACTGCCTGCTCACCCATCATTCACCTCCTGTTGTTGCATCCCCTCGTTGTCATGGAATCCCGATTGATGTACCGGCGGGTTCGTATTTACCACTTTTATAAAGGACACCATATGATTGTTTACACTTCGGCAATTTTTGTCAGTCACGGGGTCTGCCACCGGAGGCAGTAGTTCTGGATCCGGTCAAAGAAGTACATCAGTACGATGACAACGAGAGCCACAACGATGATCCCGGCGACCACCTTGTCGTAGTTGGCAAAGTCGTGGTTGTACTGGATGTACCACCCGAGGCCCGATGTCGCGGCAAGCATCTCGGCGACCGTAAGCGTGATAAACGACAGGATGAACGCGATCATCGCTCCCGAGAAGATCGAGGGGAGCGCCCCGGGGAAGAGGACCTTTTTTACCATGTCCTTTTCCGAGAGCCCCAGGGTCCGGGCGGAATTGATCAGCCGGTGGTCGATACTATGAACCCCGTACACGGCCCCGATCAGGATGGGCCAGAAAGCGCCAATAAAGATCAAAAAGATCGACGCCGAGGCAAAGGTCGGGAGCAGCACGATCGTGTACGGGAGGTACGCGGTCGGGGGAATGGGGGAGATGGCCTTTGCGATCGGGTATGCCGCGTTAAAGAGACGTTTTTTCCACCCCAGGTACAGGCCGATGGGAATCGCGGTTGCAAGGGCAAGCGCATAGCCGGCCCCGAGGAGCCCTAAGGAGTTGACGAGCCCTTTGAGTATCAGCGCATAATCGTTCCCGAAGACGGCAAAGACCCGGGCCGGCCCGGGAAAGAGCATGGGGTCAAGGAGCGCAAGTTTCCCAAATGCGATCTCCCAGGAGAGGACAAAGAGGGAAATAATCAGAAAGATGTCGCTTACTGCCTGGCCCTCCTTCGGGTGGTAGAGGAGGCTTGCCACAAACGCGGCAAGGAGGAAGATGATGATGCCGGCAAAGAGGGTCGTGCCCGATGGCGATACCTGGCTTGGCGCATCCGGGATCGCCACGGCAAGGAGCAGGGTGACGATCAAAATGGCGATGACCACGTATCCTTCGGCTGACAGTTTCAGGGAAAGGGTCATGCGGCTGATTCACTCCCTGTCAGTTTCTGTTCCTGTTTTTCGATGTCGTCCAGCATCTCGCAGTACAGGATAGAGAGGAGATGGGACTTGAGCTGGATGTACTCCCTGCTTGCGGCAAGGGTCTTCCTGCACCGGGGCCGGGCAAACGGGATGTCGATAACTTCCTTGATCCTGCCCGGTGACGGCGACATGACCGCGATCCGGTCTGAGAGAAGAAGTGCCTCGTCTACATCGTGGGTGACAAAGAGGACGGTCTTCCTTTTCTCTCCCTGCGCCCAGAGGTGGAGCAGGAGATCCTGCATGTAGATCCGGTTGAGGGAGTCCAGTGCGCCGAAGGGTTCGTCCATCAAAAAGACCTTCGGGTCCATGGAGAACATACGGGCAATCGAGACCCGCTGGCGCATTCCCCCGGAGAGGGTGTTCGGGTACGCGTTGGCGAAGTTTGTCAGGCCGACCAGATCGATGTACTTTTTTGCTTCTGCATCGATCCGCTCCTTTCCGCTGATGCCTTCCGTGTGCTCCAGGGCAAACCGGATGTTCTCAAAGGCCGACATCCAGGGAAAGAGCGAATAGTCCTGGAAGACCGTACCCCGGTCCGTCCCGGGCCCCGTCACCGGTACATTGTCAAGGAGCACCTCTCCGCCGGAGGGTTTTTTGAGGCCGGAGACAATGTCGATGATCGTGCTCTTGCCGCAGCCCGACGGCCCGATAAGCGAGATAAAATCCCCGTCGCTGATATGCACATTGACCGAGTCCAGTGCGGTATGGCTCGACCCGTTCAGGCCATATACCATGCTGATATTTTGCAGATCGATAGTTGCCATGAAAACTCCTTTTTATCTGACCCGGGCAAAAAACGCGAAAAAACAAGGACAGGCGGCAAAACCGCCACCAGCCCGGTCTTTTTCGGACAGCCCGGCATTTCCGATAAGGCATGATTCGTTGTACGCGGATCCTTTTTACCCCAAAAACCCGGGCCTCCTGACGAAAGCCCCTGTTACGCTGCTGTATCCTGTCGCGACGTTTTTTCCCGTTTGTGACTGCTTTTTTTAAAGCAAACGGTATCAGAGCGTCACCCCTCAGGGTTCCCTCAGGGTCGCTCTTCTGTAGTAATACTAATAGCAAAAACAGATTTATACGCTGATAAGGGAGCAATCCTTGTCACATAATCGCGGATTTCCGTGAATTAGCGGCAAGCGGCATTACTCTTCGCAACAATTCAGATATCCCCGGGGCACAAGGGTCACAAATCGCTGCCTGCCCTCGCCACCCTGCCAACAGGAACCAGGAAAGACCGGCCCGATAAACCGGGTGGTCCGGAACCAGGGTGGTGTTCCCGCAACCCCGTTCCCGGCCAAAGCGGTTTTATCCGGATATCTCTTCGGCGTGGATGGACGGATCAGTTCATCGGCATCTTGCAGCCGGCGCACTGGACATTCATGCATTCGGACATGCATGAGGGGATCATCATCTGGAGATCGCAGAGGGCCCGCTTCATCCGGGATTCTGTGCAGTCTGACATCATGCCCGGGGCGACCTTGCACTCGGTCTCCATGCACTGCGCCATGCATTTCATGAGCATCATCTGAAGATCGCTCATCGACTTCATCATGGGTGCGTCCATGCACTTGGAATCCATGGACATTGTACCCATGCACTTGGAATCCATGCACATGGCGTCCATGTGACAGGAGATCATCATCTGGAGATCGCTCATCGACTTCATCATGGATGCGTCCATGCTTTTTGAGTCCATGCACGTGGTCATCATCATCATGAGACCCTTCATGGATTTTGTCATGGGTGCGTCCATGCACTTCGAGTCCATGCATCTGGTCATCATCATCATGAGATCGTTCATGGAGCTCATCATGGATGCATTCATCGGCATGGATTTTGCCGAGTGAGCGGTCATGCACTGCGCCATGCATTGTGACATCACGGCCTGGAAATCGCACAGGGCTTTCTCCATCCGCATGTCCATACACTTTGAGACAGTCATCATGGCCGTCGCACGACAACCACCACTCTGTTTCATACCTTCTGACTTCATTGGCGTCATTTGTTATCTCCTTTGGCGGACAGGAGTGAACCCTGCCACATCAGGCATATTCAGCATGGGAATGTTAATCAGGTCGCATTTAAGCAAAAGTTGACGACACCAACACAATCCGGGAACGTTTGAGGAAACTAGTACAATCCGTGCAGCATCGGGTCTGCTGCACCCGTGCGGAGCCGGATATTATTACGGTTCTAAAATTAAGGTTCTAAAAATCGATTCATTCATGAAAAAACAAACGTCTCGGCAGGGCAAGGACAATCCCACCTTGCCGGACTCCTGCGTAATACCGGCGAATCCGGCCTTCTCTCTGAGAGAGTAAAATAACAGGATTCTTCTCTTGTGTGCAGATGACTGCCCCAATGAAATTAAAAAAAGTGATTATCCCCGGGTATCCTTTTTTCAGGTGTCCAGGGTCTGGTATACCGTCTCCTGTTGTGCATAGAAGGAATCAGACGGATTTTCCCTGACAAGTTCGTCCAGTGCCTGTTTGTACACCGATGTGTCGACATGATCGTCGATATTGACGGTTGTGTTGATGTAGTTCATGTTTTTCATCATCGTGTAGATCTTGTCAATCCCGTTTTTGTTGGGATCCGGGGAATTGTAGGTTTTTCCGTTGGTCATGGCATCCTGAAGAATCGATCTGTTCACAGGGACGTATTTTCCGACGATATCGACCGATGCATCCGGGTTTTCTTTGAGCCACTTATAGGATTCGATAAGTGCCCGATCGAATTTGACATACGTGTCGCGGTTGGTATTGAGGTTATCCGTCAGTACGGCGATACGGCAGCACGGGTGATGCGGGTAGAGATCCCCGGTATAAAGAACTACTTTGAATCCCTGGCTCTGGGCCTGCTCCATGTATGGCGTCCAGACAAGCCCGGCGTCAACCTTGCCGGCCTTGACTGCGTCGAGAACAAGTTGCGGGTTTGCAAGTTCCTGGATCGTGATGTCTTTTGTTAAGTCAAGGCCTGCCTGCGTTAAGGCGTCGCGGAAATGAATGTCCCCGGTTGATGCCCTGACGGTGGCAATCGTCTTTCCTTTCAGGGCCACAAGGTCTTTGAACGTTGTCAGGTTCTTGTACTGGTCAGCCTTGTCCGCGGTGACAACAAGACCGGCAGCATCCCCGTCAAGACCCCCGATGATCGTCTCATTGGCGCCCTTTGATACGAAGATTAAGGGTGTAAGGCCAAAGCCACCGACATCGACTTTCTTTGCGATGATGGCATTGGTACCCTCTGCACTGTTCTGGAACTGTAAGAGATTTACATCCAGCCCCTCTTTTTCAAAGTACCCCTTCTCTTTTGCAATGAATATGAGGGCGTGCCCGTTATTCGGCAGGTACCCGACATTCAATGATTTTAGCTGCGTTTGTGTCCCGGACGAGGCAGCGGCCGTGGTTTTTGTCGCACTTGTTGTCGTACTCGATCCGGTAAAGGCATAGAATGCAACAGCTGCGATAGCGATGATGACAACTGCTGCGATGATATACGTGTACTCTTTTTTAATTACCATTGTAATCCCCGATGGCTTTCCCGCGGTGTCCTCCCGTTTATATCCCCCGGGAGGAATGTCTGCATGGGTCTCCTTTTTTCCTGGCCGCAGATTATTGTGCGGACACGCCCGCATTTTTCGCGATAAAATCGCAGAAAGCGAACTGCTGTCGGGAGACCGTGCTGCACCGGCAGATAGCCGGCTAATACGTTTCTGGAGAAATCATAAAAACACGGACGTGTAAGCCAAAGATGCCTGAACACTCCGGAATCCGGGGAAATACGGCAATTTTGGATCCGGGATACCCGGCAGGGCATATCACCCGCTCTTTTTGCGGCAAAAAATGCCCTGAAATCAGCATATTAATAACCATCCGGTCAACGGAATTATGCGATGTCACAAGAGTGACTATCCCTGCCAAGGTGGCGGAGTGGCTACGCGGCTGACTGCAGATCAGCTACAACCCGGTTCGAATCCGGGCCTTGGCTTGCTCTCCACGGGAGTGTACCTCCCGTCGGGAACCGTTTTTTAATTAACTCAAGGGGTGAAATGGGATGGAACAGGGACTTACTGCTGAAACAAAAGCGTTCCTGATCAACATCGGGAGCGCGGATATCGATGCCTCGTTACTGCCTGCCGATATGAAAACCACAGCGACCGCCGGCCCGGGCGCCGGGGGCTCCTCCTTCTTCGTACGCTCCGGCACCCGCCGGGTCCGGCTCTCCATAAAAAAAGAATCGCCACTCAAGGTGATCCCTTTTAAAAACGGCGTCGCAATCCAGAAAGACGGGCGGATCATCGCCTGCGGCCAGCTCGAACTGCCCCTCTGCCATTGCCCGGAACAGGCCTATATCACGGTGAGCGAACGGTGCGTCTTTGACTGCAAGTTCTGCCCGGTGCCGATCCTGCACGGCCGGGTAAAGACGATCGACGAGATCACAGCACTCGTTGAAGCAGCGTCAGCACGGGGGAAGATCACGGCGATCTCCCTCACGAGCGGTGTCGCCGAATCGCCGGAGAAAGAGGCGGCGTACCTGACGCAGATCGTCCGTCATCTTGCCGGCCGTTTCGATCTCCCCATAGGTGTATCCATCTACCCGACAGCGACATCCACAGAGGATCTCCATGCAGCAGGCGCATCGGAGATCAAGTACAACGTGGAGACCATGGACCGCGAGATCTTCCGGCGGGTATGCCCGAACCTCTCGCTCGATGAGATCCTCGCAGCGCTCAAAGGTGCCGTGGAGGTCTTCGGGAAGAATAACGTCTCCTCGAATTTCATCATCGGGCTTGGCGAGACCGACGAATGCGTGGGGCAGGGAGTTGAAACCCTCACCGGGATGGGCGTGATCCCCAACCTGCGCCCGATCTCCCCGCACCCGCTGAGGAAAGGAGAGATCTCCGTCGAACGGCCGTCATCGGAGCGCCTGATAAAACTGACCCGGATCAACAAGGCGGCACTCGAACGCCACGGCCTTGACGTGCGTGCGGCACGGACCATGTGCCTGCCCTGCACGGGTTGCGACCTCACGCCCCAGCGCGATCTCTGACCGGGGTTCGTGCCATACCGGGACACGGGAAAATCTTGCCGAAAAAAGATCTCTTAAATAATTCCCGTACCTACACTGGTATGTCGATATCACAATTGTGAACAAACCCTGCCAGGATGGCGGAGTGGCTACGCGGCTGACTGCAGATCAGCTACAACCCGGTTCGAATCCGGGTCCTGGCTTCGTTGACAGTGCCCGGAAACACCCGGGCATATCGTGCAGGTAAAAAAGAGAAAGAACACGCCACCGGTTCCATGGGCAACCACGACAACCGGGCACCCGGGAGGTCAGGTATCTGATGCGGCACGATAAAGTACTCCGCACCAGACCCGTTCCCCGGGCTGATGCGCCCTGACACGGCACAAAGGAGGTAACTATTCATGGCAAAACAGAACTGCTGGGAATTCAAGAAATGCGGGCGCGAACCCGGGGGGGCAAAAGTCGCCGAACTCGGGATCTGCCCGGCATCCACGGAGACGCAGACCGACGGCGTCAATGGCGGCAAAAATGGCGGTCGTGCATGCTGGGCACTCACCGGCACGATGTGCGGCGGAAAGGTACAGGGAACCTATGCCGCAAAGATCGGTAACTGCCTCAACTGCGAGTTTTACCAGACCGTTCAAAGGGAAGAAAAGCCCAGGTTCGAAACTACGGCAAAGATCCTTGCCCGGCTCAAAAAGGATCAATAAATATCGCTTTTTTGTGTTTCGCGCAGGAACGCCCAGATATACTCTTTCCCGGCATAATTCAGGTGGTGGGCGGTGATCTGCACCGGGACAATCTCCCCGTCTTTTCGTTTCTGCCCGGTCTGAAAAATCATCGCGCCTTTTGTCCTGATATCGTTGAGATGATCCTTCCATGATCCTGATTGCGGCGGCTGGAACCGGCTGTCGATATCGGGGATTTTCATCGAGAGCATCTCATCATAGGAGTACCCGAAGATCCGGGTCGTCTTGGTATTGACGTATAAAAACCGCCCGTCCCTGTTGACCAGATATGCGGCATCGACGGCGCGGTCGATGGCAAACTGGGTGATCCCGAGCAGTTCCTCGACCTCTTCGCGTTTCTTTTCCTTCTCCATCATCTCAAGGGCAAACGAGAGATTATCGGTCAGTTCCACAAGGAGCTGGACTTCTTCCTCGGAAAAGAAGTTGGGCTCTGCGGCATGGATGGTCATCACGCCGATCACATGATCGTCAATCCAGATCGGGAACGCGGCACTGGAGCGGTACCCGCAGGAGAGCAGTTTGTTCCTCCACGGGGCGACCCCGGGATCCGTCCGGTTATCGGCGCAGATAAAATACCGGTTCTCCGCGAGGGCCATGCTCGTTGGGGCCATGTCCAGCGGGAGATCGGTCCCGGGTTCGGCAGCCATGCCCGACGCCGTTCCCGCGCAGCTGCAGTGAGCGACGGCTTCAAAACGGGTGCGGTTCCGCCGGCACATCCCGCACCATGCCATTAAAAATCCGCCTTCCGTGACGGCGATCCGGCAGGCTTCCGTGAGAAGCTCGTTCATGTTCCTGAGGTTGACGGCGGCTTCGTTCGTTTTTGAGAGCACGGCATATAGCCGGGCCAGGTGCCGGATCTGCTCTCCCGACTGCCGGCGTTCCACCGCGATACGGAGCTTGTGGGACAGCTCGGCAAACTGGGATTTGAGTTCGCCCCCCTTCTGGAGGTAGAAGTCTACGCCGTTGTTGATCGCCTCGACCACGACATCCTCCCGTCCCCGCCCGGTAAAGATGATAAACGGGAGTGCGGGGTACTGCACCCGGACCGCTTTTAAGAACTCGATGCCGTTCATCACCGGCATATCATAATCCGAGAGCACGGCGTTATAAGACGTCTGCTCCAGCCGCTTGAGTGCCTCGGGCGCGGACGTGCAGGTCTCGACCGAGAAATTACCCATTTTCTCAAGAAAAATTTTCCCGATATCCAAAAGGCCCGAATCATCATCGACGTAGAGGACGGAGATCATGGAAAATTTCCTGTAACGGTATGCACCTGTACATGGCGGAACCACAAACAGTGATTCGACGGATATTCACAATTGTTAATCCCATATGTGACGCGGTAATCAGTAATAATGGTACCACTGCGGCACGATCTGCCGCAAAATGCCGTTATATATGCGAGAAATGCATCCCGCACCCGGGGTTACAGCACGATCCTGTTCAGGATGAGGAAACCAGCTCCGGTGGGCCGGCCATATTCAGGGAGATGAGAGCGGCATTCACCGTCAGTATGTGCTTTTTTCGAGGAATGCAGCAAAATGTGCGGGTATTACAGGGTTCAAATAAAAATACGCCAGAGTATATCCGTTCACCTTCGTGAACAAGAAATACGAAATATGGCACCACAAAGAAGAAACCTCGCAACTTTTACCCTCATCATCGGGGTACTCACCCTGATCCTGGCGGTATCCGCTCTCGCGGAAAAGTCATACGAGGGACACCTGCCGGAACGAAACGACCGGGGTACCGCAGAGGCCATCGTCTCTTCGGGCATCCCTGGCGGGATATTACTCCTCTGTTCAATCGTTTCCGGCACCAACCGGCACAGACAGAGTATAACCGGCACATTTGCCAGCTTCGGGCACTCCTGTTGTCCCGCCATGGCCAGCCGGTCCATGACGATGTGATGGCAGTACCTTAACACCCGGTCTATCCGGGAGAATACGAGGTACGCCCTTTCCATATGCACCTTCCTCAATGCAACCGCAGGGTTGGAGGGGATCATTTTTGCTGGCAGGAGAACACCCGCGTCCCGGCAACCACCCGGGACGCATCTTGTATTTTAGAGATAAGTATAATATTGGGGAAATTCCTTATTCCGATTACCAGCGCGTATGATTCGCACGCGTGCAATATCTCTATCCGGCATACCCATTCCGGGTAAAAAACCGACATTTACGACGGTTATGGCGATCAGGAAAAACCCGCCGATTGGAGAATGTATAAATATTCACGATTGTTATCTAGTATGGTCGGATTCACAATCGTGAATACAGATTATGCCAGGATGGCGGAAAGGCTACGCGACTGACTGCAGATCAGTGAATCCCGGTTCAATTCCGGGTTCTGGCTTCGTGGTGTTCCCATGAGTATCAGAGTACAGAAAACATTTGAAGCACTCTTCGAGCTTGAAGAGATCCGGGGGATCTTCCGGGACTCTCTTCCTACCGGCCTTTCCGCCGAGCAGGAGGCAGCGTTCACGAAAAAGGTCTCCGACCTCAAGGCCATCATTGCAGACCTCGAGGCCGGTACCGGAACCCCAAAGGTAACGAAGATCGCAGGAACCCTCGATGTCCGTTCCCGCGAAGAACAATACATCAACATCCACCCCATCCAGGCGGCTGGACGGTTGACGACGGAAGCCCGAAAGGCGCTCATATCCTATGGTGACGGATACTCCACCTGTGATTTCTGCCGCAAACCCTTCCGTCTCGACAAGATCTCCCGGCCCGGCATCGCAGAGTTCCATGAAGAACTCGCGAAGTGGCTCAACATGGACCAGGCCCGGGTCGTCCCCGGTGCCCGTCGCGGGTTCCAGGCCGTCGCAAACACGCTCGTCAACAAAGGCGACAGCGTCATTGTCTCGGCCCTTGCCCACTATACCGAGTTTCTCGCCGTGGAAAATGCAGGCGGCCAGGTAAAGGAAGTCCCGCTCAACGACAAGCATATCGTGACCGCGGAGGCAACCGCCCAGAAGATCGAGGATGTCAAGACTGAGACCGGAAAACTTCCGGTGCTCGTCATGATCGACCACTTCGATTACCAGTATGCAAACGAGCACGAAATTACCGGGATCGGGAAAGTCGCCCACCAGTACGACATCCCCTTCCTCTACAACGGGGCCTATACGGTCGGCGTCCAGCCGGTCGACGGCAAGAAGATCGGGGCTGACTTTGTCGTCGGCTCCGGACACAAGAGCATGGCCTCGGTGGCGCCTTCGGGGGTCCTTGCGGTCAACGACGATTTCGCACCAAAGGCCCTCCGGACCACCGGGATGGTAGGGGATCTCACTAAGAGGAAATTCGGGATCAAGGAGGTGGAACTGCTCGGGTGCACGCTCATGGGCGGGACCCTGCTGTCAATGATGGCATCGTTCCCCACGGTAAAAGAACGGGTGCTCCACTGGGACGAGGAAGTAAAGAAGTCCAACTACTTCATCGACACCCTGCTCCGGATCAACGGCAGCAAGGTCCTCTCAGAGTACCCGAGGAAGCACTCGCTCACGAAGGTCGATACGACGGGAAGCTTCGATGTCGTGGCCCAGACCCACAAGCGCCGGGGCTTCTACTTCTCCGACGAACTGACCAAACGCGGTATCGTCGGCGAATTTGCGGGTGCGACCCGGACGTGGAAACTCAACACCTACGGCCTGAACTGGGACCAGATCCACTACCTTGCGGAGGCGTTTACGGAAATTGCAGATAAATACCAGATTCCTGTGGATAAAGCGGCCAGATAAGTGTAGTCCGCATCCAGTATCAGAATAAGAGAAGCCAGACGACCATAACAAAAACAGAAATAAAAAATACAGGAAAGATTACCATGACAGAGAAAAAGTTCAGACTTGGCACGATTGCCATCCATGCAGGACAGGATGTAGACCCGACGACCAGATCGAGAGCCGTCCCGATCTACCAGACCACATCGTACGTATTCAAGAACACCGAGCAGGCTGCAAACCTCTTTGGCTTAAAGGAACTCGGGAACATCTATGGCCGGCTCATGAACCCGACCCAGGATGTCTTCGAGAAGCGCGTCGCCGCCATTGAAGGAGGCACCAGTGCACTCGCTACCGGTTCGGGCGCTGCGGCAATCACCTACGCGATCTTAAACCTCACCCGCCCGGGCGACGAGATCGTCTCGGCTGATAACCTGTACGGCGGCACCTACGAGTTCTTCCACTACACGCTCCCCAAGTTCGGGCGCCATGTCGTCTTTGTGGACTCCTCAAAACCCGAGGAGTTCAAGAAAGCGATAAACTCCAAGACCCGGGCCATTTACGCCGAGACCGTAGGGAACCCGAAACTCGACACCCCCGACTTTGAGGCAATTTCGAAGATTGCCCACGACCACGGCATCCCGGTCATCGTTGATAACACGACCGGCATCGGCCTTGTCCGCCCGTTCGAGCACGGCGTCGACATCATCGTCCACTCGGCCACGAAGTACATCGGCGGCCACGGTGTCTCCCTCGGAGGAGTCATCGTCGATTCCGGTAAGTTTGCCTGGAACAACGGCAAGTTCCCCGAGTTCACCGAACCGGACCCGGGTTACCACGGTCTCAAGTACTGGGACACGTTCGGGAACTTCCCGGGCCTCGGGAACGTCGCGTTCATCTTCAAGATCCGTGTCTCACTTCTCCGGGATACCGGCGCCATCATCAGCCCGTTCAATGCGTGGACGCTCCTCCTCGGCCTTGAAACCCTCCACCTGCGGGTCCCCCGGCACTCGGAGAACGCACTCGCCGTCGCGAAGTTCCTCAAAACCCACCCGAAGGTCGCATGGGTAACGTACCCGGGCCTGCCGGATGACGCCAACCACAAACTTGCGGTGAAATACCTCAAGGGCGGCTTCGGGCCTCTGGTCGGTGTCGGTATCAAGGGAGGAGAGAAGGCCAGCAAGAAGTTCATCGACAGTCTCAAGCTCTTCAGCGACCTTGCAAACATCGGGGACTCCAAGAGTCTCGCGATCCATCCGGCGAGCACCACCCACCAGCAGCTCACCGTTGAGGAACAGGCAAAGACCGGTGTTACCCCCGACTTTGTCAGGCTCTCCATCGGGACAGAGGACATTGAAGATATCATCGAAGATCTTAATCAGGCCCTTGCCCAAGTCTAAAGAGTATGAGTATGCTCCGAGGCTCGCTAGGCATCGTTAAGACAGAACAGGTGGACCTCCCCGGTCCCCTCACTTTAGAGAGCGGTGCGGTTCTTCCAAAAGTGACGATCGCCTTTGAGACCTACGGCAAACTGAACAAAGAGAAGAGCAACGCGATCCTTATCTGCCATGCCCTGTCGGGCGACGCCCATATCGCCGGGTTCCACGAAGGGGACGACAAACCCGGCTGGTGGGACACGGTTGTCGGGCCCGGCAAGGCATTCGATACGGATCGCTATTTTGTGATCTGTAGTAACGTTCTCGGGGGATGCAAGGGCTCGACCGGCCCTTCCTCAATAAACCCCGAAACCGGCAAACCCTATGGCGCGACTTTTCCTGTTGTCACAATCCCCGACATGGTCAATGCCCAGAAACGTCTCCTCGATCACTTCGGCATCACCGAACTCTACGCGGTCGCCGGCGGGTCGATGGGAGGGATGCAGGCGCTCCAGTGGACAGTCTCGTACCCGGACATGATCAAAAAGGCGATCATCCTCGCCACAACCGGCTACTCGACGCCCCAGCAGATCGCGTTTAACGAGGTCGGCAGGAAAGCGATCATCTCAGACCCCGACTGGAACAAGGGCGACTACTACGGGAAACGGCTTCCCACGCATGGCCTCGCACTCGCCCGGATGGTCGGCCACATCACGTACCTCTCCGACGAGTCGATGCATACGAAGTTCGGGAGGGCGCTCCAGGGAAAGGATAAGGTCGGGTTTGATTTCTCGACCGAGTTTGCCATCGAGAGTTACCTCCACCACCAGGGAGACACCTTCACAAAACGGTTCGATGCAAACACGTACCTCTATATCACCAAGGCGATCGACTACTTCGACCTGACAAAGGATGGTTCGCTTACGCCCGGGCTTGCCCCGGCAAAAGCGGCGTTCTTTGTCATCTCCGTCTCGTCGGACTGGCTCTACCCGCCCTACCAGTCGCAGGAGATCGTGACGGCTCTCACGGCAAACGAACGCGAGGTGCACTACTGCGAGATCCGGTCCAACTACGGCCACGACGCGTTCCTCCTCGAATCGGGACAGATCAATTACCTTGTCACCAAGTTCCTGTCGCACACGGTGGTCGGGGACGTGATGGCCCGGGACGCCGAATGCATCGAGGAAGGTACCACGATTGCGGTCGCCGCACGGAGAATGATCCGGTGCGGTGTCAACCACCTGCCGGTGCTAGCCGCTGACGGCGGCAAACTCGTGGGGATCGTGACCTCGTGGGATATTGCAAAGGCGGTCGCGTCCAACTTCCTCTGGCTCGACGAGATCATGAGCAGGGACGTGGTCACGACCACCGAGAACGAGCCTGTGGAGGATGCGGCCCAGAAGATGGAAGCCCATTCGATCTCGGCGCTCCCGGTCGTCGATTCCGACCAGCACGTGATCGGGCTTATCACGAGCGACGCGATCAGCACCCTTGTCGGGAGACAGAACCCATGACCGATCCAGTATCACCCCACGAAAAGGCCATTATCGTACTCGGCTGCCCGGAGGTACCGGTGCAGCAGGCGCTTGCACTCTACGTTACATCCGGCCTCCGCGACCGGGGGGCGGACGTGCTCGTCACCGGGAACCCCTCGGTGCTCGGCCTCCTGAAAGTCTCTGACCCGAAAAGTGTCTACATCCAAAAGACACTCGTGCTGGAGACCTGCATCGCGGAGATCGTCGAGAAGAAACGGGACTGTACGCTCTGCATTGTTTTTGCGCATAACGACGCGGCCATCGCGTACGCGGCGACCCTGCGCCACCTGCTCCCGGGGAGCCGGTTTATCGTTGTCGTCTTCGGGAAAGACCCCGAACCGCTCGCAGCGGAGATCAATTTCCCCTGCGAGACCCTTGTAGAAAAAGCAGTGCACAACCCGGCGCAGCTCAAGGCGAAGATCAACAAGGTGCTTGGATGGGTTGTATCGAGAGTCTGAAGTATGAGAAGATCCTCCCGCTGGGTGCTTCTTTTAAGGAGTGCCGGGAGTACGTGGAGAAGAACTACGCCGAGGTCTGGTACGTGGAACCGGGGTACAAGCTCTTCGACGAGTACATCATCGGGCTCCCACCCATCGCGCTCGGGATCGAAGAGGGAACGAAGATCACGTTTCCCTACACGAAACCCTGCCACGGGACCTATCTCCTGCGGATTGAAGGACAGGAAGAAGTTGAACGAGTCCGGAAAACGGCAAAGACGAAAAAACAGGCCGGTAATATAAGGTGAAATTGTAATGTCGAAGAAATGGCTGGTCAGGTATTCGGAGATATTTTTGAAGTCGGATCCGGTGCGCCGGCAGTGGGAACGTGTCCTGATGAACAACATCCGGCTGCTGATGCCGGACTTAAAGATCCAGAGCGAACGGGGCAGGATCTGGGTCAACGGCGATGTCGATCCCGAAAAACTCCGGCACGTCTTTGGGATCGTCTCGTTCTCGGAGGTCGAGCATGTACCCCACGACGTACCGCTCGAAACCGCCCTCATCGAATACGGCCGGACCCACGGCCTTGCCACGGCAAAGACGTTTGCGCTCCGGATTAAAAGGGTGGGCAAACACGCATTTTCCTCGAACGATAAGGCGATAGAACTCGGCGATATCGTCCGTAAGGCATTCCCGCACCTGAAGGTAAACCTCGCCGCTCCCGACGTGGAGATCCATGTCGAGATCCGGCAGGACGAGTGCTACCTGTACGACACCGTGATAAAAGGCGTCGGCGGCCTCCCGCTCGGGGTCGAAGGGACGCTTGTCGCGCTCGTCTCGGGGGGCATCGACTCTCCCGTAGCGGCGTGGATGATGATGAAGCGGGGCTGTAAGATCGTGCCGATCTTTGTTGCGCTCGATTCCTTCCTTGACGAGACGGTGCTTGCCCGGGCAGAACGGGTGGTGGAGATCCTGCGCCAGTACCAGCCCGACATCCAGCTCCGGGTGATCCACGACCCGTACTTAGCGGCGGCAAAAAAGGAACTCACCCGGAACCACCAGGAGAAGTATACCTGCCTCTTCTGCAAGCGCCGGATGTACCGGATTGCTGAGAAGGTCGCAGCGGAGGTCGGGGCAAAGGGCGTCGTGAATGGCGAGTCGCTCGGGCAGGTGGCAAGCCAGACGATCGACAACCTGGTTGTCCTCTCCGATGCAGCAACCATCCCGGTCTACCGCCCGCTCATCGGGTTTGACAAGGTGGACACGATGCAGCTCGCCCGGGAGATCGGGACCTATGATGAGTCCACGAGCAAGGCGACGGGGTGCAAGGCGGTGCCTAAGGGGCCTTCGACCAAGGCTCAATTAGCGGAGATTCTTGCAATCGAGCAGGCGCTGGAAGCGACGAAGATGCCGCTGCCGGTTTGAGCCGGGGTTTATCGCCGGGCCTCAGTTCGGTACATGAAAACCTGCCGTTTCCCGTCCTGATACTTTTTGAGTTTTCCTTTTTCCTCAAGCAGGAGGAGATCGGTTCTTGCCGTCGGTAGCGATACTTTGTACTTCCCGGCAATCTCGCTGATCGCGTAGTACCGTGTCGGGTGACGAATGAAATCCCGGAGGATCTCTGCCTGCCTGAAAGAGAGATCCGGGATTTGTTCGACGAGACTTAAGGATTCTGTTTCCTCCTCTTTCTTATGGACAAGGTACTCTTTCAGGGCGTCCAGGGCCCGGCTGATGATATGAATATTAAAATCGATGAAATAGGTCATATCGTTGTTGTCCGTCTCGGTCAACTGGTAGGCACGGGTGTACTGAACCGGGGCGTGGACAAAGATCCGTGAGATCGAGATGTATTCCAGCAGATCATAGTGGTGTTTGAGGGCATACCAGTAGAAGAGCGCCCGGGCAGTCCTCCCGTTCCCGTCATTGAACGGGTGGATGTACCCGATCAGGAAATGGAGGATGATCGCTTTGACAATCGGGTGGATAAACTCGTCGTCCTCATTCGCAAACATAATGAGGTCATCGATCATCGCCGGGATCTTTGCTACATCCGGTGGGTAATGGTAGATCTTTGTCGGATCAGCTTTGCTGCCGACAACAATATCATCGGTAGTCCGGAAGTCCGTCTCGTCACTTTCGCTCTCAAGCGTCTCCTGGGTAATCTCGCGGTGAATTTCAAGGATAAGTTCACGGGACAGCGGCTGATCCCGCAGCTCCTTGAGCCGGCTGATCGTCTGGTAGTTGTTGACGATCATCTGTTCCGAGGTGTTTTTTGGTTTTCTTTTCTCGCGCAGGATCTTCTTTGCTGCCATCCGGGTCGTGGCAGCACCTTCGAGCTGGCTGGATGCGATGGCTTCCTCCATCAGGGAGTTGATGAGGTACTGTTGCTTGTTTGCCGCGCTCGGGAATTCCCCAAAGAGCCAGTCGAATGATGCCGGGGAGGCCTTGTCGATGCGATGGAGTTGTTTCTGGAATTTTTCCGGGGTACAGAAGGGGAATTTCTCGTCGCCAATCCGGATTTCGCGGTACTTCGTACTGCGGATGGTGCGTATCACGAACCAGAACGTTACAGGATCGTAAGGGAGGTTCTTTCGCCTCAGGTCGTCCCAGTGGATATACTCCTGCTCGTTGTATTTCCGGATCAGCCTGCGTATTTCCTCGGATTCTTCATCCTTCTGGTTCACTTTGTTGGCCAGATCATTATACTTGTCAAGATAATCCGACCATACCCTACCGAAATCCGGCGGCTTCTGAGGTTTTTTCATCCCGCACCCGAACTACCACGTGTCTGTCAGAACCTGTAAATTTTTGTAAAATTTTCAGGTATTTACAGATTGGTTGGTGCGGAAGAACAAAAAGGTTCTGTAAATGAAAGTAAAATTTTCAGGTAAAAAGGGCGGTCCCTTAACCACACCGCTTAAACCGCACCGGCATTGATCATGGGCACCTGATCCCAGATCCTGCCTTCCAGTACCCGGCCAGCGTGTTTCCTGAAATACTCCGCTCCGCATCCATGTTGTTGCGGAGCGTTTCAGCGGTCGCCCCGACCGATTTTGAAAATGATCGGTCCGGCCATTTTTTCTGTTGAGTAGGAGGCAGGGGGAGGGGGGGTGACCTCAAATCCGCGTGGATCAAAGGTCGCCCCGACCAATGATCCTGATCAGTCGGTCCGGCCTCTGATCAAGTACGGTCGGGGCGACCCCCCGTTCTCGTCTGACCATTCAGTGGAAATACAGGTCGTGGTACTGGAAAAAAAGAAGTCGCCCCGACCGATTTTGAAATTGATCGGTCCGACCAGTTTTTCTGCTGATTGGGAGGTAGGGGGGAGGGGGGCGACCAATTTTTTTGGAGGGAGGGGTGACCCCCTTGCCCTTATTGAAAAAGGAAGGGTGGGTGATCGAGCTGAGGGAAAGGTCACTTATTTCATTTTATGAATCAGGAACCAGTACGAACAGAGCTGTGTTTCCAGTTCTTGAGGCTTATCGAACTTCTGGTTAATGTATTTCCAGAACGATTCATCGTGTTTTCTGTGGATAAGATGAAGCATCTCATGGAACAGGACATACCTGATCAGAGATTCCGGAAGGAACTGCACATCTGTGTTGACGGTTATGCATCCCCTCCTGCTACAGCTCGCCCATTTGGTCACCATTTTTTTCGTAATGATCCGTGTCGGGGAACACTCAAGCTCCCGGGAATATTCATCAATTAACCGGAGAGTCAGTTCCAATAATTCTTCCCGGGAACGGGATTCAGGTTCGATATTCCCGGATGCTTCCAGAGCCGCCCGGATATAGTCATATTTTTTTGATATCCAGCCCCGGTGTTTCTCCAGTATCCTCTTTTCATCCTGACCCTTTGGGAGAACGACAAGCAGGCTCCCGGTTCTGAACTCCAGGCGGGGATACCGGATATTCCGGTGTGTAACCGAATAGGGAACAGAACCGGCTTCAGCTCGTGCCTGCATAGTTCTTCACACTCTCTATGAGCCCGATGTAGAGTTGATCGATCTCCTCAATGCTCTTTCCTTCCTGTTTTCCGTACCTGCGGCAGAACCGGCGGATCTCCTGCTCAACATTCTTCTTGGCGCTGATCTGGGATATCCACCCCGGGAACATCGATTTTTCAAGATCCCCGGACAATTGTCGGATATCGTCAGCAAGCGCCGGATCCTGGCCCCAAGACTGCTCAATTTTTAAAAACATAGAATATTCGAATTCTGATAGTCCCATCTGGATTCGACGGGCATTTAACTGTTGCATCTCCTGGATGATCGCTGCCCCGTCACGGTAAATCGTCTCGTAATCCCGGGATTTCTCTTTCCATTCACGGATGATCTTTTCCACCCGTTCAAGAAGGGACTCAAAGACAGGTGTCTGATGGCGGTCAACGAGGACGAGGCGGTTAAGCGTAAAGACAATGTTTGCCGCTTTTTCACGGGTACTGTCGCATTTCTTCTCAAGGGCCTCAAGGTACTCTGGTCCGAATTCGATGATGGGGAGACTGTTTTCGATGGTGCTGATATCTGTCGTTTTATGGACATACCTGACGGTCTTGTCAAAATATTTCTGGACGTAAGTATCGTAATCGGGCTTGTCCCGGAGGGCCATCCGGATATAATACGAATAGATTTCGGAGAACCATTTGTACTGTTCGAAATATTTGAGTTTTATCTGGTGAGGGCCGAGGAATTCAAAGACCTTTCGCATCTCCCGGTAGGTATCAATAAATTCCTCCGCTGCATTATTGTCCGAAGAGAGGAGTTCGATTGCCGAGAGGAACGTGTCCCGGTCATAAGATCCGATGCGGATCCCGGTAAAAATATCTGTAAGCGTCTTCATCAGGGCTTCGAATTCCTGTACAATCTGGTCCGTGGAGAACAGTGCGCTGGAGATATCGGTCTCATTATAGTGTTCGAGGGCTTTTTTGAAATCCCTGAGTATGCCGACATAATCGAGAACGAGGCCGGCTTTTTTGATGCCCTTGTACGGTCGGTTGGTTCGGGCTATGGCCTGGAGGAGCCGGTGTTCACGGAGCGGTTTGTCGAGATACATGGTCTGGAGGATGGGGGCATCGAAACCGGTAAGAAGTTTGTCGGTGACAATAAGGATTTTCGGTGTCTCTTCCTCGCGGAATTCCTCCCGGGTCTTGTCGTTGATCTCCTCCGTGCTGTACCCGGGGTTTGCCTCCATGACGCCCTGTTTATAGGTATCAATCACGGCGTCCCGTTCATCGTCCCGGTAGGTCATGACAATCTTGGAATATTCCGGGGAGAGAAGTTTGTCGAGTTCCTGCTTGTAGATACCACATGCCCTGCGGCTCACCGCTACGACCATCGCTTTGTACTTCCCGTCGACATTTTCCCGGAAATGGGCGGCAATGTCCTGTGCAATTGCAGCGATCCTTTTCGGGTTCTCCAGATAGACCTTGATAATATTGAGGCGTTTTTTCACGCCCTCTTCAACGGGCTGGCGGTAGCCTTCAGGGATCTCTTCGAGCTCGGTCTCCAGGAAGATCCGGAGCATCTCGCGGTCAAGGTGGATCCCGGCCTCTTTTTCAAGGCGCGGCTGGTAGACGATCTTTACGGTAAACCCGTCCTCGATCGATTCACGGATGAAATACTTGTCAAGATAGAGTTCCCCGTCTGCGGGATAGCTGAACTCCGTGTAGGTATCCTTCCCGATCTTACTCACCGGTGTCCCGGTCAGGGCAAAGAAGAAGCCATTCTTGAAGATTCCCTGCCGCATCTGGGCGGCCATCAGGCCGTACTGCGAGCGGTGGCCCTCGTCAATGAATGCGACGATGTTTTTTCGGGTCGTGACATTTTCGCCGGCAGGTTCTCCAGTTCCTTCTGGAGCCCGGAAAGTTCCTCGGGCCGGAACTTGTGGATGAGGGTGATCATAATCCCCCGCCGGCCTTTCCCCTGGTCGGCAGAAAGTACTCTTTTTAGTTCCCCGATGTTGCCGATGACCTCGGGTTTTGTGAGAGAGAGCGCAGTATACTCCTCGTACAGCTGGTCCTCCAGATCGATCCGGTCGACAATAAAGAAGATCGAGGGATTGTCCAGGGCGGGGTGGTGGTAGAGCTTGTTTGCGGCAAAGATCATCGTGAGGGTCTTTCCCGAACCCTGCCAGTGCCAGATGAGCCCTTTGTTCTTTGTTTCCTTTCCGGCCAGGTTATCGAGAACCCGGTTGACCATCTTGTTTGCCGCACGGTACTGGATATACCGGGCAATGACCTTGGTCTCCTCGCCCATCTCCCTGCGCATGAAGAGGAAATGACGGAGGATGTCGAGCAGGCAGGCAGGCGCAAGCATTGAAATCGCGGCATCGTGCGGCTCCTTGCCCTCGATCTTCCATTCGTCGGTCTTTACCTCGTCAAGCCATGGGACGATCGGGAAGAACTTCACGATCTGTTCGGCGGCCATCCCGATCTGGACATACTTGTAGAGCTCCGGGACGATCTTCTTGTATTCCCGGATCTGGGCGTATGCCTTGTGCCAGTCTTCCGTGAGGCTTGCCGGGTCCTTGCACTCTATATTGACGAGCGGGATTCCGTTGATATAGAGGAGAATATCGTTCCGGATCCGGTCTTTTCCCCCCTCGTGGATAACCTGCCGCGAGACGACAAATTCGTTATTTTCGAGGGTATCGTAATCGAAAAGCCGGATATATTCCACGGTCCGGCTCTTCTCGAAGCGGACCGGGATGCCCTCTTTCATGAACCGGAGGATCTGTCGGGCGGATTCAATACCCGGGCCCCGGCTCTGGAGTTCCCGGACGGCGAGCCAGATCTCCTTCTCCCCGATCCCTATCCCGCTGTTGATTTTTTTTATGGCGCGGATGAGTGGGTTAACGAGGAGTGGTTCCCTGTAACTCTCCCGCTCCAGCTGATCGGCCGGGGTCAGCGTCCAGCCGGTTGCCTTCAGTTTCTCGATGAACGGGTCCTCGACGAGGATAGATTCGAGGGATTTCATGAGACGGACCTCCCTTCAGCATTTTGATAGATCTCATCTACCTGATTCAACACCCGTTCCGTAATATCTGCCAGTTTCGAAAATGATTTTATGAGAGGAAGATCCGGGGTATAAAACTCAAGGGGAACGAAATCCGGAGCGGGATATCGTGCAACAGCATGAGATTGCAATATTATCGAAAGAGGCAAAAGCGATTGAAATACTTCTATTGGAGGGACATACCGGGTAATCGCATCTTTCATTATTTTTTCATACGTTTCGAATGTAAAATCCCGATTCAATTCTTCGTTAGCCTGCTTTATTTTTTCAGGATCATTCGGAATGGCGGCACGCAGCATGTTTACGATAGAGCGTTTGTATTTACGAAATTCCGACGGGGTAATCGGTCGTGATTGTATTTTTGATTTTTCTCGTTGAGCCTCTCTGTGGAGATCCTGAAGTGACGTGATGTGTTTGTTTAATTCCTCTTGTGTGAGCCGTAATGATCCAATATCCTGTTTTAAGAGTGTGTGTATCTGGTCGAGTGCGTGATCACGTTGTCCGAGGATTTCAGCAAAATTTACCTGTTGGTTAAAGAAATTTTCTAACTGCGGGATCTTTTTCAGGTTTTCCTGAAGAGTTACCACTCTCTGTCTGAAATTTTTTGTCGATTTTTCATAAATCTTCAAAGTTTTATGGCTGATCTCCCGCCGTGCCTCGCTCTCATCGATAATCCCTAATGTTATTGAATAGGATTTCAGACCTTTTTCAACACTCTGCTCAAGGTAAAAAACAGCCTGAGGATAGTAACCGTTTTCGTGCAGGCAACGGGCAGCCTTGAGATCCTGCTGGGCAGTCGCAAGAAACCGCAATGCGGATTGCGGAACCTTTGTCTGTTCCATACTTCAGGTCACCGTCACCCTTCGTTTTCCGGTCAGGAGATCGTTCATCAGGCCCTGCTTCAAGCGTTCGTAGTGGGAGGTACGCTGGCGCTGGAGGAGGAGTTTGCTATCGATTTTCGTTAAAATAGCGATAATCTGTTGTTGTTCCGTAAGCGGAGGAATTGAGACTTTGACCTTTTTAATTTCATTAACATTGATATGTTGTTGAGCCAGTCCAGATTTTAGATTGAAAATCTGAGATTTGACTATTTGGGAATTGATATATCTACTTAGATACTCCGCAATAACCGCTATTTTTTTCGGACTAATTATAATCAAATCAATGCAGTTACAACCGTCAAATTCTTTCGGTACTACACAAGCAGTTCCTGGAGTTCCAGTTCTTACAACAAGAATATCTCCATAAAAAATCTTTGATTTTAGGAAGATACTATCGTTTTCAATCTTTGAAATAAATACAAGATCATTCGTGTTGAGTTTATCACTCAAGATATTAAATGATCTAAATGCTGGAATTCCTTGTGCGACATAATGATCTGCGGGTTTTACAACTATACCTACAGTTATCCGCTCTGAAATGTGCTCTAATGAATTGACATTCCATTCCTTCGGCACCCTCCCGACATCCGGATCCTCCTTAAATTTTGTATGCCCGATGCCCTTCGTCATCAGCTCCTGCATCACGCCTACCTTGAGCCGCTCCGTCTCGGTAATCGCCTGTTGCGAGCGCTGGAGGGCGTTGTCAACGGTGGAGAGGATGGTGGCGATCTGGCGCTGTTCGGGGAGAGGGGGAAGGGGGATATGGATCTTTTTCACTTGAGAATCATTAAGAGCAGGATATTGAGCCCCGACCATCATCCGGTTACATTGTTCAATAACTTCATTGGAGAATAGTACATTGAGTAAAAATTCCGGCTCAATATCTCCCTTGCTTCTTAACACCGCAAACCCGGTAGAACAAATTTGGTTATCCAGTTTTTTCGGGACAATTGCAAAGGCTTTGAGATACGGGCGTACCTCTGACATAATTACATCATCCGCCCGTACAATACGGCGGGCTCGCGAGGGGGCGTCTTTTCCCAAGATTATTTTTACACCCTTAATTAATCCGGTCCCATTTTCAACCGAATCGATATCGATATAAGAAAATTTATCTTGGGGATCTAGTGTAGGGTCGCGAGATTCAGGATTGATATATACGAGGTCATTCAATACAGCAATTGGCCAGATTTCGAAAGGGTCGCCATGAGCCGATAATGAGGGGGTAATTGTCATCTCAATTTTCACCTCCGACTTCACCAGCAGGCTGTATTCTGGTCAATGGCGGTACTGTCTCGTAATATTCAGCTAAATCATGATTGCATAGTTCAAACCGCTGGAAATCATGTCCGAAAAATTTTGAGTCGCCAGCCCGTGAGTTGATTTCAAGGATATATGATCTGACAGAGTGTGGTAACATCATTCGACCGCGACCACCATATCCTACGGTTTTCACCCAAGCCCGCGTCAATAAAGGATTGGTGGGATCTTTAACGGAACTTGTTCTAATTTTTCCGCCACGAGAAAGAAAACAAATCCCATAGAGATATTCGAATATATCGAATGCCGCTTCGTAGGCAATCTCGCTTGGAATTAAAGACTGGATAATCGATTGAACAACACGATAGGGATAATAATACATGTACTGTGCAGTTCCGAATCTAGCCTGATTAAATTCAATTATAAGGTGTTGATCACAACCGAAAATCGATGTGACGTTTACATACCTGAAATAAGGTGAATAATTGACATGGTTTAAATCAAATTCTCGAATAGAGGGATTTAGTAAAATTGCCTCGATTGTTTTGAGATTATATTTTTTTACTGCAGCAATCCCACTGGAATAAATAACAAGTAACGCAGGATAAAATCTCAAATTATTAAGACATTCAGATAATTTTTCAACAGATGAGAAATAAGTTGTATTTCGATGACCAATTGGAAATGGCTCTCTCCTTTCTAAATTGATCAACCTTTCAATAATATCAGATAGTAAATCTCCATATTTTTCGTTATCATAAAATGAGATTGTTGCCACCATAGCTGCCAAGGGAGCAGTCACGGTTTCAAGATCTTCAAGTCTCTGTCGATAACAAGCTTTACCATCAATATGTATATCCTTTACATATCCCTCTTTATTGAGTTCGATCAGAACTTTATCTAATTCATTGTTCACTAAATCCGGGAGTGTCAATTCAGGTCGTGACTCTTTTAATACATCTTTGACATTCTGGATTGCACGTTCAACCGTGAGCGGAGTTTTCCGCTCATGGCGGCCGAGCATGGCAATCTGGGATTCGAGATCGCCAAAGAATTCGTTTGCTGATGTAATCCCGATGGTTGAGAGATGCAGTTTTGTCCTGATCGTTTCCGGGATTTTCTCCGGGATCTCCCGGTTGCACCAGAAGGTGGCAAATCGCCTTGTTCTGTCAGCAGTGAGGAGTTTTACAAGACCGGTATCGTGTTCGCCGGACCATCCGCAGATTACAAGACCGTACTCTGAAAAGATTCGGTCAAGGTACGCTGCCAGGGAGGGAACATACTCTGCGAGATCCTTCGGTGTCAATTTCAAATCGGTACCGGGATAACTCCCGTTAACCTTTACGATCCGGCAGTGCTCTCCCGCGACTTCCATCTTCCTTGGGTCGCTCTCATAGGTTATCACGACCGGCACTTTCCCGGTTACCTGCTCTATCGCCTTTTCCAGCAGGTTATCAAAATTGGTCGTAATGATGACGCTGATAACTCCATCCCGGACAAGATGGGCAATACTCATATGGGCGGGAGTGGGTGTCGTTACCTGTGCATTACCGTTTTTTTCAGAAGGTTCGAAATATTGCCGGAGAAACGCTTCACGATCATCGGGCGATTGAGCATATTCTTCAAAAAGGCCGGTGAAGGTGGGTTCAGCATTCCCATGCGTTTCCCTGTACCAATCGATGGGTTCCCGGGGAGGGGTTATTTTCTCTCCTGCCGCTTGAAGGAGAATGTCATCGGTAATTTCTCTTGCGGTAAAAATGCCGGTATCCTGTGATATACCGGATCCGACAAGAAGAGCATATCTCCGGGGGGAGTTGTGCAACGCAAATGCAGCGGGAAGGACTTCATCGGGAGATGGCATAAGAAATCCCTCCTGTTGTTTGATCAAAGACACCGATCGTTTTGCTGGCGTCAACAAAACGATCTAAAATTGCTTGGTTTGCAATTCCGGCCGACATTCTGGTGTTTTTGGCATTTTCGGTATTATTTGGACGAGTCGGGGTTTCCAGATCGTTTCCATCTTGCGTACCAAAAAATCGAACTATCTGGAATTTCCAGATAGTTGCCGGCATCGGGACAATCCCCGTCATGCAGAACCACCGTTCTTCTTCGATTTCCCTGAAGGGAGTGCCTTTATTTCATCCACCATATGATCAAAGTCACTGGTCGGTTCGGAGGATTCCCGCAATCTCCTTCGTTGTTCGAACTGTTCGAATTCTGCTTCAGCCTTCTGATGTGCACGTTCAGCAGAGATGCGTCCGGCAGTCTGGAGAATCTCACGGTCGTTCAGTTTCAGAAAACCGTCCAGTTTCACGATCCAGTCTTCCATTGTCATGGATTTTCGCTGGCGTGCCTGGAACTCAGCAAAGTCCAAGTACTGGTTCACGATCAGGTTAAGGTTCGATATCTCTTCTTGCGTGAGGTAGTTTTTGGCAACAGTCACATCGGTCTTGTGTATCCGGCCTTTCGGGGCTTGCTTCCACGTGGTCAGCCCCATATTCGGTTTATTCCCGTTAGCCCGCTCTGCAATCAGCTCAGCAGCTGTATGTCCATGGATTGCCCAGTGCATCTTGTTCTGCACCGTTTTGAAAAAGTCCAGTGTTATCTGGTGATGGGGGTTATAATCGATACTGGTAGCATAGATATCGGTTATTTTCTGGTAGAACCGCCGCTCAGAAGCCCGGATATCCCGGATACGCTCAAGGAGCTCATCGAAATAATCTTCTCCAAGACCTGTCCCCTCTTTGAGGCGTTCATCATCCAGAACAAACCCTTTAACGACGTATTCCCGTAAACTCTTCGTTGCCCATTGGCGGAATTGTGTGCCACGAGAAGATCGGACACGATAACCAACTGCAAGAATAACATCGAGATTATAAAAATCTACAAGTCGTTCGACCTTTCTGCCACCTTCACTTTGAACTATTCGGAATTTCCGAATAGTTGCCGCGGGATCGAGTTCTGTATCTTCGTAGATATTCCGTATGTGTTCATTGATCGTGGTTACCGATTTTTGATACAGATCCGCAATTAATCGCTGAGTTAACCAAACGGATCGTTCAAACAATCGAACCTGAACCCGGGTCTCTCCACCTTCAGTCTGATAAATTATAAATTCGGATGCTGCCCGTTCAGCGTCATATACTTCAGGCAAATTTTCTTCAGCCATTATTCCCCTCCCCCGTACCCGATCTCTTTGAGATACCCGGCAATCTGATCATCTACCGCCAGTAGTTCTTTCTCCACACCCTTTATCGCAGCCCACGTCGCAGGGATATCGACTTCCTCGACCACTTTCTGCGGCGATACGTACAGCGTCACGTTCAGGCTGAAATCGTTCTTTTCGATCTCTGCGAGCGGGACTACCTTCGAGAAACCGTCAATCTCCTCCCAGGTGTCTGCCACACGGACGATCTTCTCGATGTTCTTGTCCGCGAGGATGTTGAGTTTCCTGACATCTGGATGCTTCCCAAACTCCTGTGCTGCATTGATGATAAGCACCTTATTCCGGTGCTCCTCCGGCTTGTTCTTCCAGAAAAAGAGCAGGGCACCCGGAGCTCCGGTATTATAGAAGAGTTTCTCAGGGGTCAGTATCACGCAGCCGAGCAGGTCCGCCTCAAGGATCTTCTGGCGTATGGCCCTCTCCTTGCCGCCCCGAAAGAGGCAGCCGTTATCGATAACAACCCCCACGCGTCCGTTCCCGTCCTTTGCAGAGGCAAGCATATGCTGGATCCACGCCCAGTCTGCCGACTGCCGGTTGGGGAACCCATAGGAAAACCGCTGCTTCCAGAACTCGCCTTTTTTGAGCTGGTTCTCGTCGTACATGTCCTGGTTCCACGGAGGGTTCGCGACGACGATATCGAACTTCTGTATCGTCTCGCCGTCTTTGAATTTGGGATACAGGAGCGTGTCGCCATACCCGAGCTGCACATTCCGGATATCATGAATATACATGTTCATTCGGCCAAACGCGAGGGTCTTCGCATTCGCTTCCTGCCCGAAGAGGAACAGTTGTTCAGCCGCAGAAGGACCGAAGTGATCCCTGACATGCGCATGCGCAGCAATGAGCATTCCATTCGAAGCTGACGCGGGATCATACACGCTCTCGCCGGGTTTCGGATCGAGTATACCGATAAGGGTCCTGATCACTTCCCTTGGGGTGTATACCTCCCCCTCTTTCGCCTTCTGGGGTGCAAAGTACCGGAGAATCCACTCATAGGCATCTCCGAGGATATCCGGGGATACGTGATGGAGTTTCTTCTCGCTGAACAGTTCAACCAGTTGCCGGAGGATCTCCGCATTTTCCTGGCTTTTTGCAAACTCGATAAAATCAACCGAATCAAGAACATCGCTGAGTTCTGGGTTCCGTTCGGAAATTTCCTTGAGCGCCTTTGAGAACACTTCGGGAAGGTTATTCACGGACTTCCGGATATTCTCCCAGAGGAAATCGTCCGGCAGATCGAAATCATGGTACATCGCCCGCTTGGCCTCGGCACTGGCCTCAGCTTCCGAGTACCCATCATCAAGGGCCTCTTGTTTTGTGGATTCATACTCCAGCTCCCATTTATCACTGATCCGCTTGAGAAACAGGGGCAGGAGGATGAACTTGTAATCAACACGGGTCCTGATGATATCTGCGGCACGTTTCAACAGGGCCTCAAGGTCGCCCCGGGTGAGATTGGTATCGGTTTCAAAAATCTTAGTGACCCGAGCGTCTTTGCTGATGACTTGGTAGATCTTCTTGCGTGCATCGCTATCGTCTGAGGTAACAGAAAGCAGACCTGCCTTTCGTAGCCGGGAGAGCAGGACAGGCACCTTTTCAGGAGAATCATGCTCAACCTCCCCAAGGACGTTAATGGCCTCATCGAGGCGGAAAGGCTTGTTTTCAAACCGTGCCCAGAGAGTTGAGTGCCCTTTCTCAACCCATCCGGGTAGGTTACCGTTTAAACTCATAATCACTTATTGGACTCGATTGCACATAAAACTTTTGTTAATTGTATAAACACATTGCATTTTTGTTTATGTTTTTGGTACTCACCAATATGAAAGGCGCACACTTCAAATTATCTATTTATAGGTAATTGTTTTAGATGTAGAAAAATATTGGTGTTTATTGACGCAAAGCAGTAAAAAATCAGGTGCTCTCTCCCCCTATTTGCCAAGTCATTTCCCGTCCATCCCTCCGCGGCCCATTCAGCTAACCCGCAGGTTATACCTATCCGGCTGATCTGTTACGAAAAACAGGAAGACCTGAGTAAGACCGGTTCAGGCTTCCTCGACCCGTGCGGCACGGCTGCGGGACTGGGAGCGGGCGGGCGCCGCAGGGGCCGGCGGGTGTGCCGCAAGCGGAGGCAGTGCGGCATCGTATAAGCCGGCCAGCAATTTTTCGCCAAGTCTTGTTGTGGTATAGTAGGTCTTGTTGGTATCACTGGTATCCACAAGTTGCTTTACCTTCTTTGCGACAAGGCCGCCCTCAACAAGGGATTTGAGTGCTTTGTCAATGGTATTGGGATTCGCCCTGAACTGCTTTTTTAACTGGTTGAAGTATTTATCCCCGTCAACAGCA